>ERZ773104.2402-NODE-2402-length-21085-cov-16.347836_pt1 | contig 21085 bp, 13 predicted proteins | sample MGYA00511920_ERZ773104 | MGnify/ENA primary metagenome ERZ773104 (study PRJEB29015, sample SAMEA2737857) | human gut metagenome | biome: human gut; feature: human-associated habitat; material: faeces | place: China | collected 2012 ...
TCGACCGTGAACCGTGCTTTGTGCGGTCTGGTTCATTTTGAACCAGACCACTTTCGGGTGCCAAGGTGTACTGATTGCCGTGAAACGATTTGATTTGCTTTTCCGCTTCTGCCTGCTTCCCGATCAGGAACTTTTTCTGTTCTGGAGTCAGGTTTCGCCGACCCAGCTGATTCTTGCAGATCCATGCCAGTGCTTCATAACGGTTAGAAAATTTTCTCTCGATGACTTCAAACGGAATAAATGGATATTTTTGAAGGACTTGATAGCGCGTGTGTCCGTCAACAATGTAGCCGTTCCAAGTGATGATCGGATTCAGCACACGCTCTTCCTTGAGGATGTTCATTTCCAGTTGGTGTTTTTCTTCAAATGTTGGAGGATTGATCTGACGCTGGAACTCCGGGTCAATTTTGAGTTGGCTCAGTTTTGTCATAGGCAAATCATCCTTTCTGAAATGAAATAGAATATCATTATTCTTACGCCGTTCTCTCTGCATGGATTTCCTGCCCCCTTCCGGCGGCGTTTTCCGGCTCTCCCTTGCGGGGTTTTCGCCGGGTATCCCATGCAGACGGTCATTCGGTTTTCAAGGTTCAATTGGTGTCTTGCTGGTAGATTATCACACTTTCAAAAGAATTTTTAGGACCTGACAGGTCCGGTTTTGCGTGGATTTTATCCTGAATTCTCTTGAAGATCGGACATCGTGCCCGGTGCGTAAGATAAGTATACCGTATCCTTTTGCTGCTGAACAGGAAGTATTCGTTCCGGTTTTGAGGTCTTTTTTCGGCTTTTATGGACAAAAACCGGAAGCTTTAGTTCCGGCTAACCACTGGATCGCTTTTATCATAGCAGAAATCTCGTTGAATTTTCAGGAGGTCGCACCTCCGCTTTTGCATACAACTTGCTTTAGCTGCGTACATTCCGTTTTGCACAAAAACAACCGTCCGCTTCAGGTTGAACCTGAAAACGGACGGTCTGGCTTGCAAAATAATTTTCAAAATTGGAGGGCAGGTTGAGAGGCTTCATAGTACCCGCAAGCAGTGCAGACGTATATACATCTGCTTATTTTGCGTTGCAAAATACTTGTTGGGAACACCCAAACCCGTGAACTGCATCCTGTGGATGCAGGCTGAAGTGCCGAAAAACTGTCAAAACAGACAAATTTCAACCGAACGATTTGGATAGAATGCGGCTGTTTGGAATTTCTATTTCATTGTTGGACTATTAGTGGTAATATTAGTCTATTATAATTGGGTTCGATAAAGTGTATGAGGAGAACTATTATGGCATCACTAACACATGTATGTGTGTGGTCTTCTAAGGGCTGGACTCATATCACACCTGAAGAAGTCGCCCGTAGCCATCCGGGAGGATCGGTATCTGCACGCAGTGGCCTTTTTATGTGTGAATTGTGCGGACAATATGTACGATTTGTTGATGGTGATATCCAGACACCGCATTTTCGTCATAGTGCATATGAAGAAAGCAAAAATTGTCCGGAGCGTACATTTGGTCCGGGAGGAAACTATACCTATGTGGCTGGTGAACATGAACTTCCCATCCGAATTGTCAATATTACAAGCACGGGCTTTTCATTTGAGTTGGGATTGGTTGCGGTTCCAAGAGAACTTTTGAAAAAGCAGATGCGCAAGGAGCTTACAATTGTTCCATCTAACAAATCGATGACTCCATTTGTATATTCGTATGAACGCTTAAATAAGGACGTTCTTACATATGTTCCAATTGGAGATTGTCCCAGTGAAAAGTACACTGTCATATCATCTGATGAAATTGAAAGAACATATTGGCCACGCATCACAAATGGTGTACGAGAGAGTGGTGCGATTTTTGATGCGGAAAGTGGAAAGCTGCTTCTTGATGACGCTGATGTTATAGTAGGAAAAGAGTATTATTTGCTTTCAAGAGTCCGACCGTACAATATTTATAACGGTGTTTCGATTAGACAACTTTTGAAAAGAAATATCTCTTGGTCAACATGGTACTTATCGCAAGTTACTGCAACGGACCTTACGGAATCTGCAGCTAAATTCTTTTTGAACTATCATTGCCGCCTTACAAGTCAGCCGATTTCGATTCAACCAATTTGGCCAGTATATGTGCAATCACCGTATGTCATTCAAAACTCTGGGGAAACGACATGGTTTCTCGTTCAGGGACAAGGTGAAACGACGACAAAGACTTATCCGGCAGCAACAATGCTATACTATCCGTCTGACGGAGGTAAAGTTTGCTCGATTGAAGTTAATGAGCGACAGCAGCTGATTTCTACGGGTAGAGCGAAGGTACTGGAGTACACATATCTTTGGAAGAAACCACTGAATGAACGGGCAGAACAACCGAAGGTGACAATTTCTGATATCAATGGAAATCCTGTACCAAGTGGATTGCAAAATATTATTCCGCAAAATCATACTATACGAGTGACTGCTCCGTTTGATGGAACGATTCGACTTGAAAAGAATGGATTTGTAATTGAACAAATTTCATTGAAAGCAGAAATTTCAATCGAACTTGATGCAATTCAATATGGCATGAGTGTTCTGATTTTACAGGGATTGGACATTGTTTGGAGTGCAGAGTATAAGAAAGAAAACTCCGAAGTCCTGAGTTCGGACGATACAGTGAATTTTCAGAATCTGGTTCGTGCGCAGGGGAGAAAGATACCGGTTTCGCATACGTTAGGGGCAACGGTCGAGTTACTAAAGAAGTATCCTAAAACTCGAAAATGGATTTCTGAAAAAATACGAAGCGGCTATATTGAAGAAGATGCCCTCGCATATTATAAAAATTTTATTGTGATGTTAAAGAGCCAGCGGTGAGGAAAATAATATGAACTATCTTGAAAAACTATTGCCGGATGATGTGGAATTGATTTGTAAGCTAATTGGTTCCAAAAAATTGAAACAAAACTTTCAGGCGAACTCAAATGGGTTTAGCACAATAAAACCGGGTTTTCGTCCAAACACAGTTTCGGATGAAGCAGCAATTAGCCTAACAGCTCAAAATTCCTCAATGAGATTTATCTCAAAGTTTTTGAATGAAAAAATCCAGTCCATGATGGATAAAATCGTTGGAGAACAGGCAAATTTAATAGCAAAAGGCGTATTGGCTGATGATGCATGGGTTATTGCGCTTGCAAACAGTCCTTTTTGTGATTGTTTGGATTTGTATTTTCGATTGGAACGTCCTGTTTGGTCTTCGGAAAAGATTGACGCATTGAAAATTGCGGTGCGCATTGCGAAAGGTACATATGAGATTGCTCCCATAGAAAAAATTCCTGACAATTCGGAAAAAGAAAAATGGAAACAGCAGCTAGAATCACAAAAGGAGCGGTCGCAAAAAGAAATTCAAACGTTGCAGGAACTGTTGAAAGAGACTCAGAGAGATTTACAAAAGGAAAAAGATGTCACGGCTCAATTAAGAAATGAAAAGGATGAATTGGAAAGCAAACTAAATTTAGAACAGAGTGAACTGACAAAATACCGTAAGCTGGAAAAATACTCAATTGGTAACAGAATAGATACAACGGATGCAAAGTATCCTTTTAAGTCACTTTGTAAGGTTTTCTGGGCAGATGGGTATGTGCGCCTAAAGAGGCTGTCGGATATTCAGCATGATGAGATCACGGGAGATTATCTGGAAGAATTTCCGACACAAAGAGACTTGTTCAGCGATCAGAAATCAGGAACTTTTCAGGAAGGATATGTTGGTGTTTGGGATTGGCATGTGATTCCAAATAAAAAAGATCCGAGTAGGGATTTTATTGAAACTAGCTATAGTTCGTCTCAGCCAACGCAAATTATAATTTTTAAGGAATGCGATTCCGCTGAGAAAATTATAAAAAAGTTGACTGCGGGAGTGTCTGAAAAAATTTACTGCGAGGGTGTTCTCTTTGCTTATTGGAATGGTAAAAAGTACGAAGGCATCTATTGCCATCCCAAAGATCTTGATGTTAAAATGGATCGCATTTCATTAAAGCAGGATGTTTTCAGACTTCCTGTTTTTGAGGTGTTTGCTTCATTGCTGTATCAGGCAGGAGATTGCCAAGTTTGCACGGCTTTGAATTTTGGAATGCCGACGAAAGTAATAAATGTCAAGGATTCTATGGATGTTTTGAAGACATTGCTGCGCAAACGGCTGACATGGGCGACATCCAAACAGCGGGGGATTACAAATGCAGCGCATCAGCAAATCACAGCGTATTTGCAAGAGTTGCCGAACAAAGATTTCGTGCAAGAACTTGCGATGCAGTGTAATTGTACAGAGGATGAAGCGAATGAGCTGATTCGAAAGTTTGTACAGAATGCGGACTCTTATCTTTCTGCTACGGATATTGAAGATGAAATGCTGAGCCGCATTATTCAGCAAAATTCCGAATTGGAGAAACGTTGTAAAGAACTATTGACAACCGAATGGGAAAAAGAAAATTCTGAAAAAATTCAAAAAGTAGAAAATGAATTGATGCAACGGAAAAATGCGGCAGAGGACGAAAGAATACGGGTGGAACAACTGACAGAAAAATATGAAGCAGTTGAGCAAAAACTGAAAGAATCAAATGAACAGATGGAAGAACGTGAGCAGCTGGCTGCCGAAGTAGAACAAAAAGTAGCAGAAAAAATTGCAAAAGCACAAAAAGATGCGGCTGATTTTATTGCGGCACAAGCATTTCTGCCGCAGATCAATCGCGTAGGTGAAAAACAGACGGTTTCAGTGACAGTATTTTCATCGTTTACTTCTGGTAAATCAATGGACGATAGAGTTGCTGTCCTAAAAAATTCAGACGATGTCATAGAGTATCTGGCAGATAATTTGAAGGAAGCAGGTGTTCAGGAAAGCTATACCAGAGGACTAGCAGCTTATCTCTATTCGGCATACAGATATCGAACGCCGGTGTTGCTTGCAGGTCCGAATGGTTTGGCGATTGCACAAGCTTTCTCGACGACGCTGTTTAGTAGAACCGTTGCAATATTATCGTGTGTGGGAGATTATACGGAAAAGGTTTGTAAGGAATGCAAGGAATCTGAGGATAATGTGGTTGCAATTATGAATCCATTCTGTGCTGGGTGGACACAACAACTTCCGACGGCCGTTTTTGATTATGGTAAATTCTTCTTTTTGCTGTCACCGTATGCAGAAGATTTGCAGGTGGAGCCGATGGGAATATCGAATTATGTGTTGCCGCTGACGACGGAGTTCTTGGTAGATAAAAAACCATCGTCGGTATTTGTTGGTAGCGAGCTCAGTCCGGATTTTGATAGACTTCCTATGCCGAAAGTACGGCCAATTCACAAGAATTTCTTAACAAGTCTCGGATATAGTACTTTGGCAAAGAAAAATCTTTGGAGCGTTTTTGCAAATATGGAATCCATGTTGAAAGGTGAAACATCTGACACGGTTGGATACAGATATTTGTTTGGACTTTTACCTTTTGCAATTATTGCGGGAAAAGCAAACCTTTTGATGGAACAGCTTGAGAAAGATGAAAGTAAGCCTTCAAAGAATATTTGTACGATGATGCATGAATATCTCGGTGGTGAAGAATGACACTGCAAAACAATTTGATTCCGATTATTGCAAAAGCATATAGGATTGAACGTGGAACATCAGAACCTGTTGAGCAATGGCGAATGCGTGTGACTTATAGTATGCTTGGGCAGATGGCATACGCATCTCTGTGGGATGTAGAAGAAAATGAACAACCTGTTTCAGTTGTCCATTTTAAATCCCGAATGAAAAAACTCATTGAAAGCTATTGTGACATATTCAATGATCTCCACAAATCTTTTGGCTATAATTACGAAAATCTGCTGGAGGAAATTTATACGATTCAGCTCAATGGTGGGACGCTCTATCATACGTCATACCGACTGGCTCCGACCCAATATTCTTGTGCGACTGCAGAGCAAATTTTGTTTACAAGAGGAATGGCTCCCGGAGAAAAACGATTTGTTAGTGGGCAGGGAACATATCTGCTTTCACAGGAAAAGCAATCCATGAACTCTCCGCAAAGAATGTTTCAACTTCCAGAAAAAACATTGATTGAAACATGGGAACACTTGATGAGAACTGCAAAGTGGAGCTTATTTCATCAAAATGAATCTGTCGAATTTTTGCGGTTGGAACCGCCATTCAAATATGGATACTGGCAACGACAAAAGGAAGAAAGTCACGAAGTGTCTCTCATCCGTATGGGCATAAATGAAAATCGATTTTACTATCTTTATAAAGAAAAAGAGGGGAAATCTTTTGTTAGCCAACTCCCGACGTGGATGACGGATGGACATCGCTACCGTAGGGTGTCGAATGCTCTTTTGGCGGCAAAAGATTCCTTGCCGGTAGCAGTTTATCATGAAGATGGTCCTATTGTTACACTTGCACTTCGATATCTGATGCCCGCAGAAGAATTGGATTTTATAAAGTTATACAGTTGGCCGACCTCCTGCATTGAATTGCCGCACGATTTCAATCGGATTTTTGCGAAAGATGTGTTCTACGCAGTAAAGAAAGCGTTAGAACCGATTGGATACCAATTTGTAAAGGAATGATAAAATGTCAAACGGAGCAAATTCGATTCATCAGAAGCTTCGCCATGATCTCGAAGACTATATCAAGGCACAGTATTTTGGAAAGTCACCACTTCTGCTATCAGCTGTGGAACAGCATTTGGATGACGAGGGACTTCTGTATCAAAAACCTTTTATTGAGTCATCACCGGCTTATAAAAGTGTAAAAAATGGTATTGCAAATGCACAAATCCCGGATTGGATGAAATCTTACTTTTCAAAACTCTCAGATGCGGGAATTGGTGTATATCCGAATCCATTCGTTCATCAAATTCAAGCACTTGAAGGAGCTGTGCAAGGGCGAGATTTGTTCGTTTCCACGGGTACTGGCTCTGGTAAGACAGAATGTTTTATGTGGCCACTGATGGCAAAACTGGCGGCAGAAGCAAAAAATAGCCCGGATACATGGTCAATGCGAGGAGTTCGTGCGATTATCATGTATCCCATGAATGCGCTCGTTTCAGATCAGGTAAGTAGACTGCGGCGGCTGATTGGCGATCCGGACAGAAAATTTGTAAATATTTTCCGTTCTGTTTGCGGGGAAAGTATGCGCCGCCCTCAATTTGGAATGTATACGGGACGCACTCCTTATCCGGGCAATGATCCAGTGACCAGTGAAGACAGAAAGCTTGAAAAGACATTGGCTCGAATGTCGTTCCCTCAAAAAGAATCGGAAAAAGTCTTCTTTGAAGCATTACAGCATGAAGGAAAAATTCCGGCAAAAGCAAATATGCGCACTTTTTTGGAGGGATTACATAATGGACGACATATCCCAGATCCAGAAGATGCAGAGTTGATCACTCGATTTGAAATGCAGCAATGTTGCCCGGATATTCTCATTACAAACTATTCCATGCTGGAGTATATGCTTCTTCGTCCAAGAGAGGCTGGAATTTGGCAGAAAACAAAAGAATGGCTTGACGCAGATAAAAATAACAAATTACTCTTCGTGATTGATGAAGCTCATATGTACCGTGGCTCGTCAGGTGGAGAAGTTGCGCTTTTGATTCGGCGGTTGTTCCACAAACTTGGAATCACGAGAGAGCGAGTTCAATTCATCTTAACGACTGCCAGTATGCCAGATCGAGATCAAACAGATAAGGACTCTGTATATGAGTTTGCACATGAATTGACGGCAGCAGATGGTTCGATTCCGTTTTGCTATCTGACTGGCGAAAGAGAGCAGATCGATACAACAATCGCCAGAATGATTCCACTGGATAAATTTCAGTGTGCAAATACGTCTGCATTTGAAGGAAATGAGGAAGCCTGTCTTCAGGAATTGAACCGTTTTTGGAATGGAGTTGAGGGGACGAGTGCGCCATTTCAAAATCTGGCGGTAGCATGCCAGTGGATGTACGATAATTTGATTTTTTATAAGCCATTTCATGTGCTTATCTCAAAGTGCCGAGGAAATGCTGTATCGCTTGCGGAACTTGCTGAGGAAGCATTTCCAGACATTGAAGACGAACAAGCTCTAAATTATGTCAGTGTTCTTCTGGCAATTGCTCCGCTTGCGAAAAATCAGAAAGGTGCAATTTTGTTCCCGGCACGGATGCACATGCTGTTTAAGGGAATGAAAGGCGTTTACGCTTGTGCAAATGAAGGCTGCCCGCATTCCCATACGGATGGAACACTTACGTTGGGAGAGATATTTTGGGCAGATGGACATTTAACGTGCCCACATTGCCACAGTGTTGTATATGAACTATATAATGACCGGCGTTGCGGAGCATTGTTCTATAAAGGCTATGTTCTGGATGATGCAATCGGAACACACCAGAGAACATATTTGTGGCATTATCCCGGTCAGGTGTTGGATTCGCAGATGAAGGAAGTTCATCTTTATTTGCCGCCTGAGGATTATGAACTTCCTGAAAAGCAGGGAAAGAACGCGATCCGGCCCTGTTATCTGGATATCAAGAATGGATTTATCAATTTCCGTGACGATTCAGATGCAGGAAGAACAGGATTTCGGAAACTGTATTACTGCAACTTTGAACAGAAAAATCGCCCGCGAATCTTGACATTTCCAACATGTCCGCATTGCAGACACTTGCTGTCGTCTTCGCAGCTTACGTCTTTTAGTACACGTGGCAATCAGTCTTTTTACAACTTGATAAAAACACAATTTGAGCAGCAACCTGCCGTAAGTGGAAAAGATAATGATCCGGAACATCTGCCAAATGAAGGACGAAAGGTTCTCTTGTTCTCGGATAGTCGGCAGCGTGCAGCAAAGCTAGCGCGTGATATGTCGGATTCCTCGGACATCATGGCGGCACGACAGCTTTTTGCATTGGCAATTTACAATATGGAACAATCCATAACAGAGCGTTCCATGAACGATCTTTATGATTATTTTTGCCTTGCAGCAGGACAACATCATGTACAGATTTTTCATGAACCGGAACGTGAAAAATTTGGCGCAGACTGCAACATTGCATTGAGCAATTATGAGCGCAGCACTCGCCGAAATCGTGAGTATACACCGCGGTTTTCTATTGCAAATGCGCCGACACAGATGCAAAAAGATTTGCTTCGGTTGTTTTCTGGCGGTTATAATACGCTCTACGATTCTGCCACGAGCTGGATTGATCCAACAGAGCAGGCACTATTTGATAGCATTGATGAACTTGAAGAAAACGGTGTCTCCGTAGAAGATGAGGAGTTTCTTGAACTCTTTAATGCGTGGATGATTTCAGTGTGTGACGATGCGACTGCATTGGGACATACGATTCCAGATGAGGTGCGTTTGGAAGTACGTCGCAGTTATGATTTCTACGGATTGGCAAAGGAGTGGAATTTTACAAAGACCGTTCAGGAAATCATGGGGTGGACGGATGATTCCAATGACCTGAATGTCTGGCGGAGAGTTTTGAAGAATAACTTCCTGGATTCGGCACAACCGGATAATGGAAGGCTGTATGTTGATCTTCAACGGGTGAAGCCCCGATTTGATGCAAAACATAAATGGTATCGGTGTGAACAATGCTCTGAAATCACACCGTATCTCCTGCGAGGAAAGTGTCCGAGTTGTGGTTTTACAGGAACTCATGTATTGAACGAGAAAGAATATCATTCACTGGATTTTTGGAGAAAACCTGTTGTAGATGCGTTGAGAGGCAATAAAATCCATGTGATCGATACGGAAGAGCATACTGCGCAACTTTCCCATAAGGATCAAAGGATGGATTTGTGGAGCCAAACAGAACACTATGAATTGAGATTTCAGGATTTGATTCAGGAAGGGGAAACGCCGATTGACATTCTTAGCAGTACAACTACGATGGAGGTCGGTATTGATATCGGCTCTCTGGTAGCAGTTGGGCTGAGAAATGTTCCGCCTATGCGAGAAAATTATCAGCAGCGCGCAGGCCGTGCAGGTCGGCGAGGCGCAAGCCTTTCTACTATTGTAACCTTCTGTGAGGATGGACCGCACGATACGCTATATTTCAATAATCCGGTTCCGATGTTTCGTGGCGATCCAAGACGACCATGGATTGACATTCGGAGCGAAAAGTTATTGCAACGGCATTTGAATATGATTGCATTACAGGAGTTCCTTGCCGCAAAGCACTCAAGCTTGGACGAACTGTCTGCGGTGCTGTTTCTGGATGAAGTGCTGGATGAGTTTATGGATTATTTACAGGACTTTAAGATACCACGAAAATCGGCACTCGTGCCAGCAAACGCTGTACTGGATATGGATGCTTTCAGAAATGAATTTGCTGAAAGCCTAAAGAACCTGAAAGAAAAGCGAAACGCGCATCCGGAGCAGTTTGAAGCAATATCGAACGCTTCGGCGAACAAACAGAAAACATTACTGGATGCACTTTATGAAGAAGGAATCATACCAACCTACTCTTTCCCCAAAAATGTGGTCAGTACCTATATTTCCGATATGAATGGAATCCTTCGCTATGAGGTGGATCGTGGATTGGATATTGCAATCAGTGAATATGCGCCGGGACGCTCAATTGTTGTGGATAAACAAACCTATCAGATAGGAGGAATGTATAGTCCTGGAAGTGATCGGGTATACGGTCAAGCAGCGACACCTGCAAGGGCTTATATGGATGATGCGAATTATCTGAAGAATATTCTGACTTGCCCGGATTGCGGCTGGTTTGGTCTTGCAGATGAGAGACCGGATGCCTGTCCGTTCTGCGGAAATCGTGCATTGGAGGAAGGAAGACAAATGCTCCGACCGTGGGGATTTGCACCTAAAAATGCAGAAGCAGTACCAGATGCACAACTGGAAGAGGAATATTCATCGGTTCAACCGCCGCTATATTCGACACTTCCGGATGCAGAGGATATCCAACCGATTTCCGGCTGCAAGAATATCCGGATGGCTTCTCGCACAAACCAGCGAATTATTATGGTGAATCAGGGACTTGGAAACAAGGGATTTATGGTATGCCCGGATTGCGGTGCAGCAATGCCGGGTGACAATGAAAAGACATTGGATGGAGTTTTGCGACCCTACAAATCGAAATATGCCCGGAAACCGTGCAACCATAGAAATGCAAGAAACATCAATATTGGATATGATTTTATTACGGATATGTTGGTATTGGAAATCAAACTGGATGAACAGAAGATGGACATTCATCGGACGGATAATCCTTGGCTGACGAGGGCGGCTCAATCGCTGGCAGAAGCATTTCGTTTGGCGGCGAGCAAAGAATTGGATGTTGAGTTTACAGAGCTTGTTACAGGGTATCGAATCCGAACCAATAATGCCGGGGCGTTTGTGGATGTTTATCTATACGACAGTTTATCCAGCGGTGCAGGATATGCAGTCAGCGTAGCGGACAATATTGAAACGTTATTGAATCGAATCCGTGAGCTTTTGGCTTCTTGCGACTGCGGTAACGCTTGTCACAAGTGCTTAAAGCATTATCGAAATCAGTATGTACATGGTCTGCTTGATCGTTTTGCTGCATTAGAACTCCTCGATTGGGGAGTAAATGGAGAGTTGGCTGATTCATTAACAGTAGAGGGACAGAAAGCACTGCTGCTCCCGCTGGAATCGATTTTGCGAGTATCAGGATGCACGCTCCTTGTTACGAATAATGAAATTGTAGCGAAGCACCGAGGACGAGAAGTAAAACTTGTTGTATATCCGGCTATGTGGAAAGAACCACGTGAAGATGGAACAATTTATGTGAGTGACGCTTACATAAAGTATGCAAAGCCGTATGCAGTTCAGAAGATTTTGAATGTCTGATAAGATAATAGAACCCTATATTATGTAAAGTGTGCAGGAGAGTGTGCTCGATGACTGAACAGGAAAAACTCCAACGCGCAAAAGACTGTATTGACAGCCTTGCCAATGGGTTGAATCCACTGGATGGAACACCGGTTCCAGAACAGGACATCGTGAATAACGTAAAGATTTCTCGATGCCTGTTTTTTGTATCCAATGTCCTGAGAAAACAGCTTGATGGTCATGAACCTAAAAAGGTGTCCGAGAGGGATAAGAAACCGTTTTACATTACGGAAGAAGAAAAGCTGCAATATGTACCGTCAAAAACACCGATACCTGCCAGTGGAATCAGCTATAAAGTAAATGAGATTTTGGGCGAAAAGAAAATGCGGAAGGTATCTTATCGAACCATCACCACGTGGCTGGTAAAAGTTGGACTTATGGAGGAGAAAGAAATTTCAGATGGGAAATGTCGCAAGGTTCCAACTGCCAGTGGCATTGCGATGGGAATCACTACTGAAATCCGTACAGGAGTACGTGGAGAATATCCGTGCGTTGTCTACGATGAAAATGCACAGGAATTCGTGATAGACAATCTGAATGCAATCATGAATCCAACGGATGATTGAAAAATCCCCAGTCTGCACCGATTCTGGTCGGTGCAGACTGGGGATTGCTTGTTAGATCATCTTAAAATGCTTCAACGCTTCCACAATCGCATCCTCTTTTTCCTTCGGACACTTGGGCTGCTTGGCGTTTTCGCTTTTGGCCTTGTGGTAATTCTCCCGCTCGATGATACCGCACTTCTGTTTTACCTGTGCGATATAGAGATTGGAAACCCTCAACTGATGATGTTCCCATACATGCTCCCGAATCTCATTGTAAGTTGCCTTGCTTTCCGCAGCAGTCACATCCAGTTCATCCATGCTCACTTCCACCTCGATGTGCCGGTCGACATGGAGTTTGGTCAAAAGGAGAACCGCTTCCACATGCTTCGTCCTCGGGAACAGATCCACGGGCTGCACCTTCTCGGTGTGGTAGCCGTTCTGCTCCAGCCAGGCGGCATCGCGGGCGGCGGTGGCGGGGTTGCAGCTGACGTAGACCACCCGGCGGGGAGCCATGCGCACCACGGCGGAGAGGGTGGCCTCGTCGCAGCCCTTGCGGGGCGGGTCCAGCATCACCACGTCCGGGTGCAGGCCCTCGGCGGCCAGCCGGGTGGCCGCCTGCCCGGCGTCGGCACAGAAGAAGCAGCTCTTTGCTGCCACAGCATCCCCCATGCGGGCGGCATTGGCCTTGGCGCTCTCGATGGCTTCGGGCACGATCTCCACGCCCACCAGCTCCCGGCAGTGGTCCACCATGGACAAGCCGATGGTACCCATGCCGCAGTAGAGGTCCAGCAACAGGTCATCCGGGGTCAGCTGGGCGTACTGTGCGGCAATGCCGTACAGCCGCTCGGCGGCCAGCGTGTTCACCTGGTAGAACGACAGCGGCCCCAGCTGCACCGGAACCCCGCAGAGCGTATCTTCGATGTAGCCCGGCCCGTACAGGGTGTGGGTCTCGGTGCCCAGGATCACGTTGGTGTTTTTGCTGTTGACATTGAGCAGGATGGTGGCAATGTCCGCAAACTGCTCCCGCAGACGGGTGCACAGCGCATCGGCGTGGGGGAGGTTCGGGCGGGTGCACACCAGACACACCATGATCTGTCCGCTGTGCGCGCCCCGCCGCAGGAAGATGTGCCGCACCAGGCCCCGGCCGGTCTCTTCGTTGTAAGGCTGGATGCCGTTTTCGGCAAAGAAGCCGCACAGTGCATTGCCGATGTCGTTGAGCACGCCGGGCTGCAGTTTGCAGTCCGGGCAGGGCACGATGCGGTGAGTGCGCCCGGCGTAGAAGCCGATGCAGGGGGCACCGTTCTTGTCCATTCCTACCGGGAACTGGACCTTGTTGCGGTAGCGGTCCACTTCGGGGGAGGGGCAGATGTCCAGCACCGGCACGTCCAGCCCACCGATGCGGCGGAAGGCATCGGTCACATTCTCCTGCTTGGCACGCAGCTCGGCGGTGTAATCCAGATGCCGCAGGCTGCAGCCGCCGCAGGGTCCCGCCACGGCACAGTCCACCGGAATGCGGTCCGGCGAGGGGGTGCGCAGATGGTCCAGAATGCCAAAGGCGTAGCGCTTGCAGTCCTTTACGATGCGCACATCGGCTTCGTCACCGGGGGCGGCACCCGGCACAAAAACGGTCTCGCCGTCCGGGCTGTGGGCCACACCGCTGCCGTCGCTGGAAAGCCGCTCGATGCGCAGGGTCAGGATCTGGTTCTTCTGTAAGGGCATGGGTCATAGTCTCCTTTGGTAGTGGAAATGCGCCGGGTCACGGCTGCGGTTCGGCGGGGGCAGCATCTGCCTGGGTGGCAAAATACTTGCTGGGCGGCACGCCCTTGGCACGCTTGAACACCCGCGAAAAATAGAACTGGTCGAAGAAGCCTACTGACACGGCCACCTCTGCAATGGAAAGGTGACCGGCACGCAGCAGCTTGCAGGCTTCGTTGATGCGGTATTCGGTGAGGTAGTCGATGGGGCTTTTGCCCACATTGAGCATGAACACCCGGTACAGGTGGCTGCGGGAAACGCCCACGCTCTTGGCGACATCGTCAATGGAGATGTCGTGGGAGTAGTTGAACTGGATGTATTTGATGGCGTTGAGCACATACTGGCTGGAGGACGAGGTGGAGTGCGGCTTGCCGGCGATGGTTTCCTTCATCAGAGCGGCAATGAACAAATAAAGGTAACCCACCATGGCGGCCTCGTCCTGGGGCTGCAGCCCGCGGGAGGAGTAGATGTTAGCCAGGGCGGCGCGCATGCCGTCCGGGTCGCTGGTGTGGTGTACGGGGGCGTCGTCGGTAAAGGGCAGCTGGGCTGCCAGCTTGTGGGCGCAGGCACCGTTGAAGCCCACCCAACTGTACTCCCAGGGGTACTGCTCATCGGCGGTGTAGCGGATGAGCTGGCTGGGGCGCGCAAAGAACAGATCTCCGGTGCTGACTTGCCAGGTTCGGCCGCCTACCTCGAATTCGCCCTTGCCCGAGAGCACCAGGTGGATCAGGTAATGGTCACGGATGCCAGGACCCCAGGTCTTGGACGGGGCGCAGCGCTCAATGCCGCAGTTGAAGATGGAAAGTTCGATGTTGTTCGTGTAGTTCTGTTTGAAGGATTGCTTGTAAACGTCTGCCATGGCGGCTTGACCTCCCTCGTTGTCACGTCTTTTGACCAGTATACCACAGAACCGCCTGCAAATTCAACAAAAGTACATCTTATTCTTTGAGCCGGACGCCAAATTTCGCGCTTTTTCTTCGATAGAAATTGAAAAAACAGAAGGGATGCATTACAATAGACCTAACAAACCTACAAACACTGTTTGAATGTTTCAGGGAGGGATCGCGGATGGCAACCAGCGCACAACTCAGGGAACAGATCGCAGCAGGGAGGTGGGACGGACCCCTTGCCGCGCTTTACGGCACCGCCCCGCAGGAACTGGCCCGGCAGCGGGCGCGGTACTGCGCGGCGCTGGAGCAGTTCGAGCTGTATTTCGGCCCGGGGCGGCAGGTGCAGGTGTACTCGGCCCCGGGGCGTGCGGAGCTGGGCGGCAACCACACCGACCACCAGCACGGCTACGGGCTGGCGGCGGCGGTCACGCTGGATCTGGTGGCGGTAGCGGCCCGGAACACGGACGGCTATGTGCGGGTCAAGTCCCGCGGGTTCAACAAGCTGGATGTGATCGACCTGGCCACGGCAGAGCCGCAGGAAGGGGAGAGCACCCACTCGGCCAGCCTGATCCGGGGCATTGCCGAGGGCTTCCGTACGGCGGGAAAGGCTATTGGCGGCTTTGATGCTTACACGGCCAGCGACGTGCTGCGGGGCAGCGGCCTTTCCAGCTCTGCGGCCTTTGAGATGGGCATGGCCTGCATCTGGAACGGGGAGTACGCCTGTGGGCTGGATGCCCGGGCACTGGCCGGCATCTGCCAGTATGCGGAGAATACTTACTTTGGCAAACCCAGCGGTCAGCTGGACCAGCTGGCCAGCGCGGTGGGCGGCGTCATTTTTGCCGACTTCGCAGACCCGGCCGCCCCGCAGGTGGAAAAGATCCACGCAGACGGCCTGCTGCCGCCCGGCATGACCCTGTGCGTGACCGACACCCGGGGCAGCCACAGCGAGCTGACCGGGGAGTTCGCGGCCATCCGGCAGGAAATGGAGGCTGTGGCGGCCTGCCTGGGCGGCAAAGTGTTGGGTCAGGTGCCGGAAACCGATTTTTGGGCAGCGCTGCCCCGACTGCGCACCGCCTGCGGCGACCGCGCGGTGCTGCGTGCCATCCACTATTACGAAGAAAATGCCCGCACGCTGGCCCAGCGCCGAGCTTTGCTGGAAAAACGCTTTGCCGATTTTGCCGCGCTGGTGCTGGAAAGCGGGCGCGCCTCCTTTGCACTGTGCCAGAATGTGTACTGCGCCACGGATGTCCGGCATCAGGGGCTGTCGGTGGCGCTTGCGTTGAGCCAGAGCATCCTGCAGGGCAGCAACGGCGCATGGCGGATGCAGGGCGGCGGCTTTGCGGGCACCATTCAGGCCTATGTGCCAGAAACGTTGCTGCAGCGCTACCATACCGCCATGGAGCGGGTGTTCGGCCCGGGCAGCTGCTATGTGCTCCGGCTGCGGGAACAGGGCGCAAGACAAGTGCTGTAACTGCAGAAGCAACAAAAAAGGGTCTGCTGCAAATTTGCAGCAGACCCTTTTCAATTTTTGATTCAAATGGACTCAGCGCAGCGGGAAGGAATTGGTCTCCTGCTGGGCTGCAAGATGCTGGACCGTTTCCGAGGTCGAGGTGCCCAGCCGGAAAATGGAGGATGCCAGCAGCTTGTTGTAGACACGGTAGCCAAACAGCACCACGTTCTTGACCGCTGTGAACAGCAGCATCGGCACGAAGGTAACAGAGAAGGAAACGAGCCCTTCGCCCAGTGTAAAATCGTGCAGATGAAGGCTGCCCAAAAACTCATCCAGAGAATCCTTGAGTTCGCCGCCGCCCGAAACGGTCCGCTGTTCTTCCTCCGAAAGCACAGCATACGACGAAGGCAGTTGGAGCTTTTTCATGAACGAACACTCCTTTCAGGCAGAAATCCGAAACACTCAGGCGGCCAGACCTGCGGCCACGGAAGGATCCTGTGTGTCGGTATTCGTGGTAGTGCCAAACATAGAGCCGAACAGGTTCTTCAGCGACAGGTACATGCTGCGCACCTGTGCATAAGCGTAGTAACCGGCCAGTCCTGCCATGCCGACGGTGGCAACGCGGCTCCAGGTATTCATACGGTTCCAATTGTGTTTGACCACACCGGTCAGGCTCAGGCCGTCGGACAGACCCTCTTTGAAGGTATTGATAAAGTACTGGAAGGAACCCTGGCTCAGCATATAAACGCCGTTCACCACCACATTCATGGCATAGGTGACCAAAACTTCCGGGTGTAAGGTAACGGTGTAGTCACCGACGTTGAAGCTGTAGTCGGCACCGCCGTCGAGATAGGTCATTTCTTCTTCCGAGAGAACCGCATAGGAGGCGGGCATCAGCATGGTGCTCTGATATGTATGATCCATAATGGAAAGGCTCCTTTCACTCGTGAAATCCGCCCAAAGGCAGACGATATGTTATCTGAATTGTAGCATATCTGTATAAAAATAACAAGGGATGCGGCGAAAAAAAAGATGATACCTTTGTGAACAAACTGTGAACGGACGAGAGAATAACTGCGAACAGACGATGGAAACAGTGTGAATGCGGCGCTTTCGGCCGCTGAAAAAATGTTCCGCAAAAACGCAAAAAAAGGCACCCGCAGCCGGAAGCTGCGGATGCCAAAAGGGGAAAAAACACTTATTCGCCGCAGGGGGTGCGCTCGTACAGTGCAGTCAGCTGTGCGATGTGTGCTGCAAGGCTGCCGGGCATAGGGCTGCCGAGCCGCCACTGCCAGTTGGCACCCTGGGTGCTGGGGGTGTTGATGCGGGCCTCACTGCCCAGATGCAGCCAGTCGGCCAGCGGAATGATCGCCATGTCCGACACACTGGCAAGGCAGGCGCAGATCATGGACTCGGTCAGATCCTCCGGCTTGCAGCGCAGGTAGCGGCAGGCATAGGCCACATCTTCCGGGCTGGCATTGGTGCGCCAGCCTTCGGTGGTCACGTTGTCATGGGTGCCGGTGTACACCACGCTGTTGCGGGGGTAGGTATGAGGCAGGTAATTGCCGGACTCCCGGCTGTCAAAGGCAAACTGCATGATCTTCATGCCGGGGTAGCCGCTCTCTGCCAGCATGGCCTTGACCTCCGGGGTCAGGTAGCCCAGATCCTCGGCAATGATGCCGCCTTCGCCCAAAGCTTCGTGCATGGCGTGGATAAAATCACGGTCCGGGCCCTTTTCCCAGTGGCCGCCCGCTGCGGTCTTGTTTCCGGCGGGGATGGAGTAGTAGCTCTCAAAACCGCGGAAATGGTCGATGCGCACCACATCGTAAATGGAGGTGGCGTGCTGCATCCGGCGTTTCCACCAGGCAAAGCCGGTGGCTTTGTGCGTGGGCCAGTCATACAGGGGGTTGCCCCACAGCTGGCCGTCTGCTGCAAAGGCGTCCGGCGGGCATCCGGCCACCTGGGTCAGATGCATTTCTCCGTCGGTCTGGAACAGCTCCGGGTGGGTCCACAGGTCGCTGGAATCCGGGCTGACATAGATGGGAATATCGCCCACCAGACGGACGCCCTTGCCGTTGGCGTAAGCCTTCAGGGCGTTCCACTGGGTGTAGAAGAAAAATTGCACCGCCTTGTAGTAATCCACCGCACCGGCGAGACGCTGTTTTGCGGCAGCAATGGCTTCCGGTTTGCGGCAGCGCAGGTCATCCGGCCAGTCGACAAGGCCTGCCTGCCCCTGTTCGGCCTTGACAGCCATGAACAGGGCGTAATCCTCCAGCCAGAAGCTCTGCGCCTCGCAGAAGGCTTCGTAGGCGGGGGAGGGGGCTGCCAGCAGGCGGTCGGCTGCCTTTTTCAGGATCACAGGCCGCTCGTTGTACAGTGCGCCGTAGTCGATGGGGCCCACAGGCCGTACAGCGGGAACTTCATCGGCCGTCAGCAGACCGACGTCGGCCAGCAGGCGGTAGTCAATGAAGTAGGGGTTGCCGGCAAAGGCGGAAAAGCTCTGGTAAGGGCTGTCACCGTAGCCGGTGGGGCCGATGGGCAAAATCTGCCAGTAGGTCTGTTTTGCCTCGGCGAGGAAATCGACAAATGCGAAGGCCTCTTTGCCCAGCGTGCCGATGCCAAAGGGCCCCGGCACGCTGAACACGGGCATCAAAATGCCGCTTGCACGCATGGTGCGCACCTCCTTAGCCCTTGACAGCACCTGCCACAACGCCCTCGATGATGTACTTCTGGCAGGTCATGTACAGGATGATGATAGGGATGATGGCAATGATGATGCAGGCCATCATGGGGGCCAGCTCCACACGACCATAGCCACCGCGGAAGTATTGGATGGCCATGGGGATGGTGCGGTACTTCTTGATGTCCAGAACCAGGGTGGGCAGCAGGTAGTCGTTCCACACCCACATGGTTTCCAGAATGGCGGTGGAGATCATGGTGGGCTTGAGGATGGGGAACACGATCTTGAAAAAGATCTGGATGGGGTTGCAGCCGTCGATCATGGCGGCTTCCTCGATCTCCATGGGCACGCTCTTCATGAAGCCGGTGAACATGAACACGGCCAGACCGGCACCAAAGCCCAGGTAGATGATGCAGATGTTCCAGGGGGTGTTCAGTTTGAGGGTATCTGCGGTCTTGGACAGAGTGAACATGACCATCTGGAAGGGGACGACCATCGAGAACACGATGAGCAGGTTCATAAATTTGCTGAGCTTGTTATTCACGCGGGTCAGGTACCAGCCCGTCATGGAGCAGCACAGCAGGATGAGGACCACACTGGAAACGGTAATGACAAGGCTGTAGCCCAGACTGGAGAGGAAGCCCATTTTGATCACGCCGTAGACGTAGTTGGAAAGGCCTGCAAAGCTCTCACTGGTGGGCAGCTGGAACACGGTAGAGGTGGTAAAGGTACCCTCTTTTTTCAGGCTATTCAGCAGGATCAGGACGATGGGGTAGATCCACAGCAGACAAAGCAGGGCCATGATGACGGTGAGAATGTTATCCCACAACTTTTTCTGTTTAATCATTACTGCTGGACCTCCTTAGAACGGGTGAAGTGGAGCTGCGCCAGAGAGATGACCACAACGATCAGGAAGAATACCACAGCCTTTGCCTGGCCGATGCCTTTCCACTGAGCACCAGAGCGGCCATAGAAGGTATTGTAGATGTTCAGGGCCAGCATTTCACTGGCGTTGGCAGGTTCGCCTGCGGTCAGGGCAACGTTCTGGTCGAACAGCTTAAAGCTGTTGGTCAGGGTCAGGAAGGTGCAGATGGTGATGCTGGGCATGACCATGGGCAGCTTGATCTTGAACAGGATCTCGCGGTCAGAAGCACCGTCGATCTTGGCAGCCTCGATCAGGTCACCGGGCACGCTCTGCAGACCGGCCACGTAGATGATCATCATATAACCGATCTGCTGCCAGCACATCAGAATGACCAGACCGACGAAACCGGCCTTGGCATCCAGTGCCAGCAGGGGCTTTTGCAGGTTGGCCAGCACGCCGTTGAGCAGGATCTGCCAGATGTAGCCCAGCAGGATGCCGCCGATCAGGTTGGGCATGAAGAAGACGGTGCGGAAGAGGTTGGTGCCCTTGATGCCCCGGGTGAGCACCAGCGCGATGGCAAAGGCGCAGACGTTGATGAGGACGGTGGACACCACGGTGAACGCCGCCGTGAAGCCGAACGCGTGGAGGAACGTGGAATCCTGGAACACGTTGATGTAGTTCTGGATGCCCACGAACGTGGTCTTGCTGACGGTGGTGAACCGCTGGAACGACAGATAAATGCCCCAGATAAAGGGCCAGATAAAGCCGATGATGAACGCGATCAGGGTGGGCAGCACGAACACCGGCCAATATTTGCTGATGGCCTTTTGCATGATATACCTCCAAAACAAAAGGAGGCGGGCGAACAGCTCGCCCGCCTCCCATTACGGTTTACACAAATAAAAGGGGAAAGAGAAAACCGAGAATGCTTAGCCGTTTGCCAGCTTGTACTCCTTAGCCCAGCCATCGACGAAAGCGGTCACAACGCCGTTCCAGTCGCCGGTGCCTGCTGCGTAAGCGGTCAGAGCGGAACCAACGCCGTTCTTC
>ERZ773104.2419-NODE-2419-length-20953-cov-18.214375_pt1 | contig 20953 bp, 19 predicted proteins | sample MGYA00511920_ERZ773104 | MGnify/ENA primary metagenome ERZ773104 (study PRJEB29015, sample SAMEA2737857) | human gut metagenome | biome: human gut; feature: human-associated habitat; material: faeces | place: China | collected 2012 ...
CAACCTCCCGCATCTACGCATATCGCTGGCCTGCACGACTTGTATCGCACAAGCCCTTTGCAGCCGAGAGATATTCTATCACATCTTCGTGCATTTGGCAAGTGTTTTTTCGAAAAAACGCAGATTTTCTTTTTTTATTTGCTCCGTTTCATCTCCCGGGAGATTTTCTGTGCAGAATGCACAATCGGGTGGCAGTTTTTTCTGTGGAAAACCCCGCTCAGGGGATAGAATGCCCGTTCTCAGGTCGTTTTATACTAAAAAAGCCCCCTTGCCCTGAGGGAAGGGCAAAAGAGCTTTCGTATACTCCCCTGCTGCGGCACTGACCGCCATGGGAGGAAAACACCTTATATAATAAAAAGGTAGTGCCTCACAGGGTCAGCTGTGCGCCCATGCGGCGGACTGTCTCGCCGTCATCCCGTTCCTCGGGGGCATCGGTCACTTTGATTTGGGCCACATCGGTGGAGACGGCGCTGACCGCCGCCTCCTGCGCCATGGTGCAGCGGATGCAGGCACAGTCAGAGATGCGGAGCTTTTCCACGATGTCCTCCGCCGTCAGCGCCTTGTCCAAGGTCACGAGGGCGCAGTCGGTGCAGGAGATCCCCTCCGGGTCGAGACCCAGCATCTCGAGGGTGATGCGCACCATCGGCTTATCGTTCATGAGCGCACCCTTCAGCACCCGCAGCTCGCTGTACTCCGTGTCCGGGATGTCGTAGAAGGCATCCTCAAGGGCCGCAGCGACGGTCACTTCTCCGCCGACGTGGAGATACTCCACCTTTCCCAGCACCCCGGCGCTCTCTGCCGGGATGTTCACGTCGCCGGTGACATAGAGCTTGCTGCCGTAGCGGCGGAGGGCGGAGGGCGTCAGCTTCAGATCATCGTCCACGAAGGCCGCGCCCTCGGGCAGGATGACCAGCTCCGTGTCATCCGTAAAGAGCGGCACCAGCTTTTCGGCCAGCGGCTCTGTGATGACCGCCTTCGGGGCCGCGAACCGTACGCCCTTTGCGGCCAGCGCGTCCACATCCAGCTTAGCGTCTACCGCTACGAACTGCTTCTCTGTCCAGTAGAGGCAGTTCTTCGCCCGGACGAGGAAGCTCCGGTCCAGCTTGACCGTCCCCTTGAGGACGACGGCCTCGTCAGGGTAAACGCTCAGCTTGCCGTTGACCATTGCCTTTTCGTTGACTACTGCCGTCAGTGACTCAGGGCAGACGGCCTTACCGTTGATGATGATTTTATTATAACTGCGCAGGGTGTCGGCGGCATCGGCGGCGATGGTCAGCTTGCCGTTCACCATGAGAATAGTGTCCTTTTCCGGTTTGTGAGCAGCGGACAGGCTCGACTTGCCATTCACGATGCTGACCACCGTATCCTCACCGCAGGACTGGGAGACCGCCGCCTCCATCTCCACCGGATACTTTGCCAGCAGAGCTTCGACCCGGGGCGTGGTCAGCACCAGCGCGGCCTGGAGCTTGATATCCTCATAGCTTGCAAACGTCTCTTCGCTGACCTTCCGCAGGTCGAGGACGGCGGCGGTCACATTCAGGTTCTTCTTCATCGTTCATTCCTCCAAAAGTTCGTCTTTCAGTTTCGTGCGTATCTTGAGCAGGCGGGTGCGGACGGTCCCGGGCGGGAGTTTCAGCATCTCGCCCAGCTCGCTGGCGTTGTACCCCTCGGTGTACCGCAGCTCAAACAGCATCCTGTCGGCAGGCGTCAGGGTACCCATCAGGCTCTCGAGGTCGCTCAGTCCGACAGCGGCAGATGCCGTTTCGTCGGCGGGCTCTTCGTCCCCGTCGGGCAGCAGGGCTTCCATCAGCTCCCGCTCCTTGGCCGCGCGGCGCACTTGGTCGCAGTAGAGGTTCCGGGCCGTGGCAAACAGCCATGCCTTGCACTGCCGGGCGTTGAAGCTCTCGATGAGCAAACGGTTCATCAGCGCCTTGAGGAAAACTTCCTGCGCCAGGTCCTCAGCGCGGCTCTCGTCGCGGCAGAGCCGCGCACAGAAATGCTCCAGCTTGTCCCAGAACTCTTCGTACATCTCATCCCACATGGGGTGTCTCCTCTCCTTTCTGCATCGTGCCGGGTTCTGTCTGTAAGACGAACGGGAAGCTCAAAGTGTTCTTGCTTTTTGAAAAAAGCCGCCATGCAGATGCACAGCGGCTCAAATCGGGTTATTTTTTCGCGTTTGCTTTCAGCTCATCCAGAAGTTTCTCTCTCGGGGTGACGTACACGGTAGTATACACCTCGTAGAGCACCATGCCAGGCTTTGCCCCGTTGGCTTTCCAGATGTTCTTCACCTCGGTGGTGTCCACGGCCACCTTGGCGGCGGCACCGGCCTTAAAGGTGCTGGAATACACGACAGCCAGCTCTGCAGCCTCCTGCCTGGTGGTGTCGGGGATGTCCTCGCCCCGGCTCATGACCACGACGTGGCTGCCGGGGGCCTTCTGAACATGGAACCACAGATCCTTGCCCCGGGCGGTGTGGAGGGTGAGCTTGTCGTTCTGGGCGTTGTTGCGGCCTACCAGGATCTCGAAGCCGTCGCTGGACGTGAAGCGGAGGAAATCGGCGGGCTTCTGGCGCTTGTCGCGCTGTTTGTAGTATTTCAGATAGCCCTGGCTCTTGAGCTCGGCGCGTATCTCGTTCAGCGCCGCCTCGCCGGAAGCCGTCTCCACCTCGTAGAGCACCGTTTCCAGATAGGCGATCTCCTTCTCGCCCTCGGCCAGCAGGTCCACCAGCATCCGGGCTGCCGTCTGCTTCTTCTTGTAGTTCTTGAAGAAGTTCTGCGCGTTCTGGCTGGGACTGAACCGCAAATCGAGCGGGATCGTGACTTCTTTGCCCTCATCGTACCAGTTCGGCACAGTGATGCTCTTCATGCCCTTTTCGGCGAGGTAGAGGTTGGCCGACAGCAGTTCGCCGTAGAGGCGGAGCTTATCACTCTTGCCGCTGGCGGCAAGCTCTTCCTGACGGGCCGCCTGCTTGCGGACGGCACGCTCGTACATATTGTGGACGGCTTTGTGGAGTTCCTTGCTCTTGGTGCGCAGGCGCTCGGCGCGGTCTTTCTCGGCGTAATAGCCTTCCAGCATCGTGTTGAAGGAGGGCCACTCCTTGATGAGATATTTCTCGCCATACTGCTGGGGGCGGAAGAAGGTGTACTCCACCGGCTTGCCGTCCGGAGCGGTGACGCTGCACGGACAGCCGCCCGCGTCGTAGATCTCTTTCAACTCGTCGATGGCCGCCATCAGCCGGACCTTCTGGGCCTCCGTCAGCTCGTTGGCCAGCAGATGTTCTCCGTCAAAGGCGCGCCATGCGGCCTCGCGGCAGACCACCGGGCCGACACCGGCCACCGTTTTATTCAGGGCGTCTGCCACCGGCAGGTCGCGCTGGCAGGCCGCCGCCACGATGGACGCCGAGCTGACGGCCAGAAAATCAGGCCGGGCAGGCTTGGGGGGCGTCGTGTAGGGCAGGCCGGGCAGGAGCTGACGGACATCGCTGTCCTCGAAATCCACCCGCTTGAGGGCATCGATGATCTTGCCGTTCTGCACCAGCACCAGATTGGAGTAACGGCCCATCAGCTCGGCGCAGAGGATGTTGCGCACAAGGTCGCCCATCTCGTTGGTACACTGGAACTCGAAGTAGACGATTCGGTCGCCCGGCTCCATCCGGACGTCCAGCAGACGCCCGCCGGTGAGATGCTTACGCATCAGCATACAGAAAGAGGGCGGCGTCTCGGGGTTTTCGAAGCTCTCCTCGGTCAGGCAGACTCGCGCTGAGCCGCTCCGGGCCGACAGCAGCAGGCTGTAAGTCTCCGTACGGGTGCGCAGGGTGATGACCAGCTCGTCGCGGGTCGGCTCAAACAGTTTTGCGATTTTGGCGTCAGCCAGCGTGGTCTTCAGCTCCGCCGCCGTCAGCGCCAGTGTCGCGGCATCCAATGCCATTTGTATTACCTCGTTCTATTATAAATAAGTATAGGGGTCCCGGGCATCCTCGCTCACAAGGACTTCCAGCTCCGGAAAGGCCGTGCGCAGCTTCTCCGCCACCGCCGCCGTCACCGGGAACTCCGTAGCGTAGTGGCCCGCTGCGATGAGCGAGAGCCCCAGACGCTTTGCGTCGATGGCGTGGTGGTGGTTGGCCTCGCCGGTCAGCAGGCAATCCGCACCCCGTGCAATGGCGTCCTCGAAGAGGCTTCCACCTGCGCCGCTGATGACGGCCAGCCGCCGCACTGTTTTGCCGGTGTCGGCGAACTTGACCTGCACCGCAGGGCCGTTGAACGGCTGATTGCAGCGGGAGGCAAGCTCTTTCTGTGCCTTTTTTGCCAGCTCGGGGACTGTGACGGGCTCGATGCTGCCCACACGGCCGCAGCCCTCGGCGAACGCTTCCATCTCCCGCATCCCAAAGATACCGGCCAGCACCTCATTGACGCCGCCCTCGGCGGCATCGAGATTCGTATGCATACAAATCGCCGAGATGCCGCTTTTCACCAGCTGGAAGGCCACGTCCTGCCCACTCAGCTTTTTGAGGGGCGAGAAGATGACCGGGTGGTGGGACACGATGAGCCCGCAGCCCTTCCGGGCGGCCTCTTCCACCACCTCGGGGGTGATGTCCAGCGTCACCAGCACACGGGACACCTCGCCGCCGCAGTCTACCAGCAGGCCAGGATTGTCCCAGCTTTCGGCCAGAGCCAACGGCGCGATGCGCTGCATCTCTTCGTATATCTGCTGTACCGTCGTCATGCTTTGCTCTCCCCTTTTATCAGTTCATCCATCTCTTTCGCCAGCTCTGTGCCGTCCGGCACACCGAGGCGGAGGCGAGGCAGCTTGGCTTTCTGCCATGCGGCGTAGCCTTCCCCCTCCGGCCACTGGCCGGTGAGGCCGAACAGGCACTCTTGGAAAGTGGGCGTTTTCACCTCGCCGGTGTACTCGGCGGCCATAACCGCATACCAGCGGCCCGCCGCCTGCACCGGCCGGTCGGCCGCGAAGGCGAAACCATGTTCCCACAGCCAGCGGCGCAGATCGCTATGGCGGGTGGCTGGCGCCATCACAAGGCGAGGCCCGCCCGGCGCAGATACCCACGGGGCTTTCTCGATGATCTCCCACGTTGTCTGGGCCGAGACGCCCGCCAGCACGATGGTGCTCACCTCGCCCGGAGACAACACAGAAAGACCGTCGCCGAGCCTCAGCTCAGCGCGGTCTTTGCATCCGGCATATTCCAGCGTCTGTTCTGCCTTTGCCAGCGGGCCGGGGCGCAGGTCGGCCCCGATGACTTTGGGGTACTTCCCCGAAGCGGCCAGCACCGCCGTCAGCTTGCCGTGGTCGCAGCCGATGTCGGCCACCGGCTCACCGGGGCGCACCAGCTCAGCGGCAGCGCTCAGACGCGCATCCAGTGTCGGCAGCACTCAGGACTTCTTGGAGGCCAGATGAGCGTTCAGCTTCTCCAGCAGCTCGTCGCAATCCACACCGTGGACCTCGCAGGCTTCCTCGATGCTCTCGCCGCGGGAGGCGGGGCAGCCCAGGCAGTGCATCCCGATCTCCATGAAGTAGGGAGCGGTGCTCTGGTCCATATCCAGAATGTCGCCGATGATGGTCTCACGGGTGACCTGCTTCACAGCCTTGGCTTCGTCCTTCTTGAGCATATTGAAAATATCAAACATGGTAGTTGTCCTTTCTGTCTCTTACGATGCGCCTTTGCGGCGCTCAGCTATAATATACCCCAATCATATCCTATATTTCAAGTAGTAATTGAAAAAAGCCCCCGCACTGCAAGCAGTGCGGGGGCCGTTAAGCTTCAGATTGTAGAATCAGCGCTTAGTTCTGCTTCATGCGAGCGAAGCAGTCAGAGCAGTAGACCGGACGGTCCTCACGGGGCTGGAAGGGAACCTTGCAAGCCTTGCCGCAAGCTGCGCAGACAGCATCGAACATCTGACGCTCACCGCTGTTGCTGCGTGCGCCGCCGTTCTTGCGGGCGTCACGGCAGGGCTTGCAGCGCTGGGGCTGGTTCTCAAAGCCGCGAGATGCGTAGAACTCCTGCTCACCAGCAGTCCAAACAAACTCCTTGCCGCAGTCTTTGCAAACTAAAGTCTTGTCTTCGAACATAGTAGTATCTCCTCTTTGTTTAGTTCTTGCCCACGGAAGGATTGTAACCATACCTTTGGTTTTTAGGGACCATCGCGCTGATCGTAAGCTACCAGGGGCTTGAATGATAGAACATCCTCTGGTTGAGGACTTCTCTATTGTACCGTTCTTTTTTTGATTTGTCAACCAAAAAACAAACCTTCGCCTTCATTTTTGTGCATTCGGCCCAATTAGACAGGGTTTGCGCCCCGGAAAACAGCAAAAGGGAGCGCGCCCCCCATCCAGAAGCGCGTTCCCTTTTTATTGCATTGTAAAAACCGCGTAAAATACAAACGGCTTACTTCTCGACAACTTCCTTGGTGTCGCGGGCGATCATCAGCTCCTCATCGGTAGCAATGACCAGCGTGCGGACCTTTGCGCCCCAGGCAGTGATCTCACAGACATCGCCCTGGATGTGCTTGTTCTTGTCGGTATCGATGCGGATGCCCAGCCAATCCATGTGGTGGCAGACCTTCGCACGGGCAATGGCGTCATGCTCGCCGATACCACCGGTGAAGACGATGGCATCCACGCCGCCCATGGCTGCGATGTAGCCGCCGACCAGCTTCTTGATCTGGTAGTTCAGCATATCGGAAGCCAGCTGTGCGCGCTTGTTGCCGGCAGCAGCTGCCTCTTCGATATCACGCTTGTCGCTGGAAACACCGGAGACGCCCAGCAGACCGGACTTCTTGTTCAGGATCTCGTCCAGCTGGTGGCCAGTGATGTTCAGGTTGTACTTCAGGTAGTTGACCACAGAGGGGTCAATATCGCCGCAGCGGGTACCCATCATCAGGCCAGCCAGCGGGGTCATGCCCATGGAGGTATCAATGACCTTGCCCTGGTCAACCGCGGCAATGGAAGAACCATTGCCCAGGTGGCAGGTGATGAGCTTCAGGCGCTCAATGGGCTCCTCCAGATACTCGGCAGCCTTATAAGCAACGTACTTGTGGCTGGTGCCGTGGAAGCCATAGCGGCGGACGCCGTACTTCTCATAGTACTCGTAGGGGATGGCGTACATATAGGCTTTCGGGGGCATGGTGCTGTGGAAAGCGGTGTCGAAGACAGCGACCATGGGGATGTCCGGGCCAAAGACCTTGCGGGCAGCCTCAATGCCCAGGATGCCTGCGGGGTTGTGCAGGGGGGCCAGGGGGCTCAGCTCCCGGAGGGTATTGATGACTTCATCGGTGATCAGGCAGCTGGCCTTGAACTTCTCGCCGCCGTGGACAACGCGGTGGCCGATGGCGTTGATCTCGCTGACATCGTCGATGCACTTGCCCTCGCCGGTGGTCATCTTCTTCACGACCTCAGCAAAAGCCTCGGTGTGGGTGGGGAAGATAGCGGGAGTGGTAGCCTTGTGGCCGTTAGCGTCATGGGTGATCATGCTGCTCTCCATGCCGATGCGCTCGCACAGGCCCTTGCACAGCACCTTCTCACCGTCCATATCGATGAGCTGATATTTCAGGGAAGAAGAACCACAGTTGATAACCAGAATTTTCATCTTCTTGTTTCCTCCAGATATGTTTTTGTCCACCCCCGAGAGGGCAGAATTTTACAGATTCCTAGAATTATTATATAATAGGGTCGGCCGGTTTTCAAGCCGCAATGGCGGCAAAGCCTGTCACAAAGTCCCCGGGCTTTTTTGTACATCCTGCCCAGAATCCTGTCATTCTGCCCCAGTTCTCCATGCAGTATGACAGATATTTCACAAACTTTTGAGGTCACGTCATGAAATTTGCCGGTATCATCGCCGAATACGACCCCTTCCACAACGGCCACGCATGGCAGCTGGCGCAGGCAAAAGCGCTGGGTGCAGAGCGCGTCGCCGTCGCCATGAGCTGTTCGCTGGTGCAGCGGGGGGCGCTGCCCCTTCTGCCTGAAGCTGTCCGCACCCGGTCCGCCCTCACCTGCGGGGCTGACCTTGTGTTCGCCCTGCCTGCTCCCTGTGCCTGCGCGGGGGCAGAGGCGTTCGCCCGGGCGGGCGTGGCGCTGCTTGCCGCCGCCGGGTGCGACGGTCTGGTGTTCGGTGCCGAGACGCCCGACGCGGCCCTTCTGATGGAGGCCGCCGAGCTTCTTGACAGCGACTCCTACCGCGCCGCCCTGAAAGCCCAGCTTGCGGGCGGCGCACGGAGCTTTGCCGCCGCGCGGCAGGCCGCAGCGGCTCAGCTTGCATCTGACGAGCGGGTCGCCGCCCTGCTGGACAAGCCCAACAACAACCTCGCTGTCGAATACTGCCGGGCCATCCGCAGCCTTGCGCCTCGGATGGAGGCTTATCCCCTGCCCCGGCAAGGCGCGAACCACGGTGAGGCGCTCCACTCTGCCCATGGGCAGTTCGCCAGCGCCAGCGCACTTCGCAAGCTCTGGGCCGAGGGCGGAGCGGACGCCGTCGCGCCTTACGTTCCCGAGGCGGTCTTCCCGCTTTATCAGGAGGCTTACGCCGCCGGGCAATACACCGATTTTTCCGCCGCCGGGCGGTGCGAGCTGGCCCTTCTCCGGTCTGCCTGCCGGGGCAAAGCGCCCTTTGCAGACATCCGCGGCGTCTCCGAAGGACTGGAGCACCGTCTGGAAGCCGCCGTCCGTACCAGCACCACCTACGACGAACTTCTGGATGCTCTCACCACCGTCCGCTACCCCCGGGCGCGGATGCGCCGCCTCGCCATGGACGCCGCGCTGGGCTGCACCGCCGACAGTCTCCCCGCCCTTCCGCCCTATCTCCATCTGCTGGGAGGGAAGAAGGATGCTCTTCCTTTATTAAAAAATTGCACCCTCCCTGTCTCCCACTCGCTGGCCCGTCTGCGGGGATCAGGCGGTGCCTCCGCTCGGATGGCCGAGGCGCAGCTTGCCGCTGCCGATTTTGGTACGCTCTGCCGCGTTTCACCCGAGGCAATGGGCGGCCTACTTCGTCAAAAAAATATCTTTTTGACGTAATGACAGAAATTTTTCTGCAAATTTTGTCATTTCGGCACTTGTATGCCGAGGCAGTTTCGGTGTATTATAGTAAAGATACTTGGATACAACGTTGCCTGTTCGACAGGTACAAGGAGGAACCATGGCACTTCACGTTCTGGACGAAGCCAACCGCTGCCTCGGCTGCAAAAAGCCGATGTGCCAGCAGGGCTGCCCCATCCACACCAACATCCCCGAGGTCATCCGCCTGCTCAAGGACAATCATCTCGACGACGCCGGCTGGATGCTGTTTGAAAACAATCCCCTGACCACTGTGTGCAGCCTCGTGTGCAACCACGAGAACCAGTGCGAGGGCCACTGCATCCGCAACCGGATGCCCAGCCACGACCCCGTCCACTTCTCCATCATCGAGGACTACATCTCCACCACCTACGCCAACAAGATGACTTCCGGCCCCGCCCCCAAGAACGGCATGAAGGCTGCTGTCGTCGGCTCCGGCCCTGCGGGCCTGACCGTCGCCGTCCTGCTGGCACGCTGGGGTTACGATGTCACCATCTTCGACGCCCGCGACAAGATCGGCGGCGTCATGCGGTACGGCATCCCCAACTACCGCCTGCCCGACAGCGTGCTGGACGACTTCCAGCACCGCCACCTCGAGCTGAAGGGCATCCACGTCCGCCCCAATACCGCCATCGGCAAGACCATCACCATCGACGACCTCTTCCGGGACGGCTACAAGAGCGTCTTCATCGGTGCCGGTCTGTGGAAGGCCAACGCCATGCACATCAAGGGCGAGACGCTGGGCAACGCGGCCTTCGGCATCGACTATCTGGCCAACTCCAAGGCCTTCCAGCTGGGCGACGACATCGCCGTCATCGGCGTGGGCAACTCCGCCATGGACTGCGCCCGCACTGCCATCCGCAACGGCGCACGCCACGTCACCTGCTACGCCCGCCGCGATGAGGAGTGCATCAGCGCCTCTGAGCACGAGGTTCGGTACGCAAAGCTCGAGGGTGTGGGCTTCCGCTTCTGCAAGGCTCCGGTGGAGATCCGTGAGAACGGCATTATCTGCCGCGACACCGTGAAGGGCGAGGACGGCAAGTTCACCCAGGTAGAGGGCAGCGAGACCTTCTACCCCCACACCGGCGTCATCGTCTCGGTGAGCCAGGGTTCTGAGAACTCCCTCGTGAAGACCACCACCGGCATCGAGACCAACCAGCGCGGCCTGCTCACCGTCAACGAGGACGGCAGCACCACCCGCGAGGGCGTGTTCGCCGGCGGCGACGCCGTTATGGGCGCACGCACCGTCGTGGAGGCCGTGGCCATCGCCAAGAAGGTGGCCGAGTCCATGGACGCCTACATGAAGGCCCTGCCCGCCGACAACACTCCCGACCCCTACGCCGGTATTCCGGTGTTCTCCACCCCGACTTCTGACGTTCTGGCAAAGCAAGGCATCTAATATCGCAGATCCAAAAGGCTGTTTGTCATAAACCTCTCCGTCATCGCTGCGCGATGCCACCTCTCCTATCGAGGAGAGGCCTTGGCATTTCGTAAAGCTTTTCCTCTTCGCCAGAGGCTCCCCTCGGTAGGGGCAACGACGACGACCGCTGCCAGCGGCAGAAACAGGGAGTCGTTGTTGGGGCAGCGGCCAGCAAGACGCGAGCGAAGTGCTGCGGATGCTGGGAGCCGCAACCCGGCCTTATTGAGCGAAGCAGACTGAGAGGTCGCCTGTCAGGCAGCCTTTTCTTTTTGTAACATTTCTGTTTCTTTGCCAATCTTAGCCGCTCTTCTGTTGACGGACTTTTGTCTGTTTTTGTATACTTAATAAGGAAATATTTCTCGATTCCAACGCCCGGCGGCACTGCTTCCGGGCGGGAAAGGCTGGTGGACATCATTATCAAATCATCCATCCCCAAACTTCGGGAGAAGCTGCTGGAGGCACTGCAGGCCGTCCTGCCCATCGCGGCCATCGTGCTGGTGCTCTGTTTCAGCATCGCCCCCGTTTCCCCGAGCATCCTGCTCTGCTTTCTGCTGGGCGCTGCCATGATCATCGTCGGCATCATGTTCTTCACCTTGGGTGCCGAGATGAGCATGACCCCCATGGGCGAGCGGGTCGGCTCCATGCTCACCCGGAGCCAGAACCTTTTTCTCATCATCGGCGTGGGGTTCCTGCTGGGCTTCCTTATCACCATCTCAGAGCCTGACTTACAGGTGCTTGCCAATCAGGTACCCTCCATCCCCAACATGACCCTCATCCTCTCGGTGGCTGCGGGCGTGGGCATCTTCCTCGTCATGGCCTTCCTGCGTATGCTGCTGGGCATCCCGCTGCCCCGGCTGCTGGTCATCTTTTACGCTGCCATCTTCCTTCTGGCTGCATTTGTGCCGAAAGAGTTTCTGGCCGTGGCCTTCGACTCCGGCGGCGTCACCACCGGCCCCATGACCGTCCCCTTCATCATGGCGCTGGGCGTCGGTGTGTCGGCCATCCGTTCCGACCGCCATGCAGCGGACGACAGCTTCGGCCTCGTAGCCCTCTGCTCCGTGGGTCCCATCCTCGCCGTTCTCATCCTCGGCATCGTCTTCAATGCCAGCGAGAGCAGCTACGTGCCGCCGGTCATCCCCGAAGTGGGCGACTCGGTGGAGCTGTGGCAGCTGTTCAGCGAGGGCCTGCCCACCTATCTGCACGAGATCGCCACTTCCCTGCTGCCCATCGTCGTGATGTTCGGCATCTTCCAGCTCGCCGCCCTTCACATCGACCGGCGGACGCTGGGCCGCATCGGCGTAGGCCTCGTCTATACTTACATCGGCCTCGTGCTCTTCCTCACCGGGGCGAACATCGGCTTCATGCCCGCCGGCAACTACCTCGGTCAGGTCCTGGGCGGCCAGAGCAGCCGGTGGCTGCTCATCCCCATCGGGATGCTCATCGGCTACTTTATCGTCCGGGCCGAGCCTGCGGTCTATGTCCTCAACAAACAGGTCGAAGAAGTCACCGACGGTGCCATTTCCGCCGGGACGATGGGCGCGGCCCTCTCAGCCGGTGTTGCCCTCTCGGTGGGCCTTGCGATGGTGCGCGTCCTCACCGGCATCTCGATCCTGTGGTTCCTCATCCCGGGCTACCTCTTCGCCATCAGCATCTCCTTTGTGGTGCCGAAGCTCTACACCGCCATCGCCTTTGACGCCGGCGGCGTGGCCTCCGGCCCCATGACGGCCACCTTCCTGCTGCCGCTGGCGCAGGGTGCCTGCATCGCCGTAGGCGGCAACATCGTCACCGACGCCTTCGGCGTGGTGGCCATGGTCGCCATGACCCCCCTCATCACCGTCCAGCTCATGGGCCTTGTGGCCCAGCTCAAGACCCGCAAGGCCCGCAGCGCCCAGCCCCTGCTGGATACTGCCGCCCTGCTGGCTGAACTGCCGGACGACGCCATCATCGAACTGTAAGGAGGCTTTGCCGTGAATACGCTTTATTGGCTGGTCACCATCACCGACCGCCCCACGACAGACGCCTTTCTGAAGCTGTATAAGAGCTTCGGCGTCGATGTCAGCCTCCGCACCGTGGGTGCCGGCACCGCCGTTCAGGAGACGCTTTCCACCCTCGGGCTGGAAAAGACCGAAAAAGCTGTGCTCTTTGCCATCATCACAGCGGACAGCTGGCCCCGCATCCAGAAAGCCCTGCGCCGCCAGATGCGCATTGATGTGCCGGGTACCGGCATCGCATTTATCGTCCCGGTAAGCAGCATCGGCGGCAAGCGCGCCCTGCTGTTCCTCACCGAACACCAGACCCTTGAGCTGAAGGAGGAAAGCACCTTGAAAGATACCCGTTACGACCTGCTGCTGGTCATCGCCAATCAGGGCTACACCGGCTCTATCATGGACGCGGCCCGGGCCGCAGGAGCCGGCGGCGGCACCGTCATCCACGCCAAAGGCACCGGCATGGAGGGTGCAGCCAAGTTCATGGGCATCGACCTCGTGAACGAAAAAGAGCTGGTGCTCATCGTCAGCCGCACTTCCGAGAAGAACGCCATCATGAAAGCCATCATGGACAACGCCGACAAAAAGGCCGGCTCCATCGTCTTCTCGCTGCCCGTCACCGACACCGCCGGCCTGCGCCTGCTGGACGAAGAGTAAAAAATCAAACTTTCATCTGTCAAATGAACAAAAATCCACGCTGCGGCAGGCCGCCGGGCGTGGATTTTTTTGCCGTTTTCCGGTATGATAGAAGAGAGATACGGGAGGAAACGCTATGAATCAGAATCCGCACTGGAAGCAGCTTATCTGGAATTGGGCTTCCATCATCTTCGGCAACGCGCTCTACTCGCTGGCCGTTGCCCTGTTCCTCGAGCCGGCGGGCCTCATCACCGGCGGCGCGACCGGCATCGCGCTGGCCATCGGGCGATTGACGGGCCTGTCCGTCTCGGGGCTGCTGCTCTTCATCAACCTCGCCATGCTGGTCTGGGGCTGGGTGGTCTTAGGTCGGGCCTTCGCCCTCAATACGATGGCCAGCAGTGTTCTCAGCCCCGCCTTCCTCGCCCTGTTCGAGGGGATGGCGAATGGCCGGGTGCTGACGGAGGACATCTTCCTCTGCACCGTCTTTGCGGGCCTCGGCATCGGCGTCTCGCTGGGCATCGTCATCCGCTCCGGCGCATCCACCGGCGGCCTCGACATCCCGCCGCTGGTGCTCAACAAATGCTTCAAGTTGCCGGTGTCGGCCACCATGCTGGCTTTCGACATCGCGGTGCTGCTGATGCAGGCTGTGTTCAGCCCGATGCCGCAGGTGCTGTACGGCATTGTGATGGTGCTCATCCACACTGTCGTCATGGATAAGATGCTGATGATGGGTGCCAGCCGCACCGAGGTAAAGATCATCAGCAGCCAGTCCGACGCCATCTGTGCCGCCATCCTCGAGCAGCTGGACCGGGGCGTGACCATCCTCCACGGCGAGGGCGGCTACACCCACGAGTCCAGCGCCGTGCTGCTGAGCATCGTGTCCAACCGGGAACTGCCCCGGCTGGAAAAGCTGGCCCACAGCATCGACCCCACCTGCTTCCTCATCGTGAGCCATGTCACCGAGGTCAGCGGCCGGGGCTTCTCGATGGATAAGGATTATTTGTAAAACAAAGGGGAATGCCGTTAGGTATTCCCCTTTGTTTTACAGTAATGGTGCAATAACTTTCAGTAAAATTCCTGCCAGATGGAGCAGCACTTTGCCCTCCCAGATGCTCTCCCGGGTGGGCTCGACGTCGCGGCAGAATTCCAGCGTCTTCTGGAAATCCTTCTCGATGGCGGGGATGCAGGCGGTATCCTTCATCCAGACCGCATTCTCGAAGTGGTGGTAGAGACTGCGGTAGTCGAGGTTTATGGTACCCACCACGGCCTCGCTGTCGTCCACCACAAAGACCTTCGCGTGGACAAAGCCGGGCAGCCACTCGCTGATCTTCACGCCCGAGTCCAGCAGAGACTTGTAGTGCGTCTTCGCCAGCGCATAGGCGAACTTCTTATCCGGCACATGGGGCAGGATGAGGTGGACGTCCACGCCCCGCTCTGCCGCGAACTTGAGGGCCGTTTCCAGCTCACCGTCGAGGATGAGGTAGGGCGTCATGATGTGGATGTAGCGCTTGGCGCGGTTGAGCAGGTCGATATAGACCATCTCTCCCACCCGCTCACCGTCCAGCGGGCAGTCGCCGTAAGGGGCCACGAACCCCTTCGCCGGGACGGAGTGGGGCGGCACGGAGAGAAACTTCTCAAACTCCGGCTCCCGGAGGATGCTCCACATCTCGAGGAAGAGGATGGTCAGCGGTCGGACACCCTCGCCTTCCAGCATGACGGCGGCGTCCTTCCAGCGGCCATACTTCTCGATGTGGTTGATGTACTCGTCGGCGAGGTTCACGCCGCCGGTAAAGCCCACCTTGCCGTCAATGACGAGAATTTTCCGGTGGTCGCGGTAATTATAATGGGTCGAGACAAAGGGCTGCACCGGCGAGAACACCCGGCACTGGATGCCCAGCTTTTCGAGGCGGCTGGGGTAATCCCGAGGCAGGGTGGTGAACTCACAGGTTCCGTCGTACATCACCCGGACGTCCACGCCCTCGGCGGCTTTGCGGGCCAGCACCTCGAGAATTTTGCCCCACATGAGGCCCTCGTCAATGATGAAGTACTCGAGGAAGATATACTTCTCGGCCTTTTCCAGTTGGCGAAGCAGCTCTTCGAACTTGGCCTCGCCGCCGGGGAAGTAGGTAACTTCCGTGTTCCTGTAGACCGAGAAGCCGCCGCCCTTTCCGTGGAGATACCGCGCCAGCGAGGCCGCGCCGGGGTCGGCTTCGGCCAGCTCCTGGGCCGCAGCCAGCGGCTGGGGCTGTAAGCCCCGGGCCTCCTCAGTAAGGTGGGTCACCCGCTTTTTCAGGGCGTTGTGGCCGATGTTGCTCTTGACGTAGAAAAACAGCGGCACACCCACGACCGGCAGGATGGCGATGGTGACCATCCATGTGATTTTAGCACTGTTGTCCATCTCGCTGTTGAGGATGTAGACCACCATGAAGGCCGACATGGCCACACTGCCGCCGAAGTAATGGGGCAGCAGTCCGCCGAACCACCGGAACACGCTCCACAGTACACCGACCTGCAACAGCATGAGCAGCAGCACCAGCCCGAAACGGCTGAAGATCGCATGGACGATGCCTTTCTGACCCTTTTTCAGGAGCCGGAGGCCGCCGTCCTCGAACTGCTGCATCCTGTCTTTCATGTTCTGCTGAAATTCTTCTTTTTTCATACTTCTCCTTTCGGGCGGAGGGTGACGGCGAACAGCCCCTGGGCCGCGTGGCAGTCCTCCACCAGCTGTTTCGGCTGCGGGCAGACGCCGTGGTCATGCCACGGGTCGTTGAACCAGTAGTTTTCGTCATCGTAGCCCACCAGCAGCAGGCAGTGCTCGTTGCACTTCCACGCAAAGTCGGTGCCATCGGCCAGCAGCCAGTGGTCACGCTTTTCCGGCACGGGCTGGAAATCCAGCGTCGCCCAGAACACCACCGGCATCCCGGCGTCGATATAAGAGCAAAGCTCTGCCGCCGTCTTGCCGCTCTCGTCCACGACTTCAAACTTGTCGGCTGCGCCCTCGTGCTCCAGAGCGCTGTTCAGGGCCTTGACGATACAGGGCGAATAGCAGCCGTAGCCGGTGTGGTCGTGGGGGTCGCCGGGGTAGACCTGCCACGGGTCCGGGCCGTAGAGTTTCCCATCCTGCTCCCAGTAGGGCGCATGGGGCAGGTCCCGCTCGATGAAGGTATCCGGGTCGATCCGGATGCCCATCGCCTGCAGCAGCATCACCGCGCTGATGCTCTCGCAGCCGTTCACCCAGCGGTCTGTCTGGTCAATGTAGGGGGCCAAAACGATTTTTTTCATCAAATTTCCTCCCAGAGCATGGTTTACTCTGTCAAAAAACGCGTTTTTGTGTTATGATAGGCAGTAAGATACCGTGTTTCTATTATAACTTATTTTGACCGGTTTTTCTACCGAAATCGGCAGGCGGGAGGATTTTGGAGCATGAACAATCTCATCATCGGCATCGCGGGTGGTTCGGGCAGCGGCAAGACCACACTGGCCATCCGGCTCAAGGAACGGTTCGGGGAGGACGAGGTGCGTCTCATCTCCCACGACAGCTACTACAAGCGACACGACGAGCTGCCCTTTGCGGAGCGCTGCAAGCTGAACTATGACCATCCGGATGCGTTTGATAACGATCTGCTCATCGAGCACCTGCGGGAGCTGAAGGCGGGCCACGCCATCGACTGCCCGGTCTACGATTACGCCGACCACAACCGCAGCAGCGAGGTGCAGCACATCGAGCCGGCCCCCGTCCTCATCGTGGAAGGCATCCTGCCCCTGGCCGAGCCGGAGCTTTGCAAGCTGTTCGACTACAAGATCTATGTGGACACCGACGCCGATGAGCGCATCCTCCGCCGCATCCTGCGGGACGTCAAGGAGCGCGGCCGCTCGCTGGACAGCGTCATCACCCAGTACCGCACCACGGTCAAGCCCATGCACGAGGCCTTTGTGGAGCCCAGCAAGCGCAACGCCGACATCATCGTGCCCAACGGCGGCGAAAACACCACCGCCATCGAGATGCTGGCCCACCACATCCGCAGCCTGATCGAGAAGGCAAATATGCGGTGATTTTTCCGTCCAAAAAGGGGCTGCCGATTCCACATCGGCAGCCCCTTCTGCATTTATCCGGTTCTTATCAGCCCTTGGCCTGCAGCAGTGCGTTGACCACCGCCTGCTTAAGAGCGTTGGAGGTAATGGTAGCGCCCGAAATACCATCCACAGCATTGATGGCTTCCTCGGTGTCCAGACCAACGAACTTCTCCGGCAGCTGCTCGGTGGCAGGCACGCCGATGCCCTCCGTCTCGTTCTGCTTCAGCACTTCTACCTGGCTGATCTTGCCGTCATCCACGGTCACACGGACCACGATCTCATCGTCCATGCCCTGTGCCTTGCCGATGTACTGGTTGTCAGCAGTCTCGTAGGTTTCTTCCTCGCCGACCAGATCGTCGATGTCACCGGGCTGTGCGGGCGCAGACTCCACAGCCTCCACAGTGTAGGTGGGCAGTGCGTCCTTGACCGCTGCGGCGTTCTTGCCGGCAATGCGGCCGAAGGTGATGCACTCGGCAATGTTGGTGCCGCCCTGATACATGCACACGGTGATGCCGCCGCACTCACCGGCGGAGTACAGGTGCGGGATGGGGTTGCCCTGGGTGTCCAGAACCTCAGCGTTGGCGCTGCGCTTGGGGCCGCCCTGAGTGTTCAGCAGACCGGACACCATGTACATTGCGTAGTACTTCTTGCCGTCGAACGCACGCATATACTGTGCTTCACGGCCGCACTTGTAGTCCTCGCCGTTGTTGGCAAAGCTGTTGTAGTTCTTGATGGTCTTGGTCAGACGGTCCTTATCAACGCCAATGCCCTCAGCCAGTGCGCCGATGCTGTCGTAAGCGGTCAGCTTGGCCAACTGCTCTTCAGGCATTGCACCAGCAGCCTCGATCTCGCCCTTCTGGGTCTCATCAATGATGTACCAGACCTTTTCGGGGAAGGTGGGGTTCTCCCAGATGCCGTTCTCATACAGGTGGCCGTGACGCACCGTCTCACTCTCGTTGACAAAGCGATCACCGTCGGTGCCCACCAGAATGGCAGCACCGGTGTTGACAGCATTCTGTGCCAGCGTTGCGATCATATCGCAGGGGATGCCCTCTTCGACCGGATAAGTCACACTGCCCAGACCGAACAGGCCCTCATAGCAGTCCATGTGCCACAGATCTGCACCCACAGCCTGTGCCATCTTGATGCCATCGCCGGTGTTGAACTGACCACCGCGGGGTGCATAGTTGATGACGTTCAGGTAGTGCTGCACCATCTCCTTGTTGCACTCAAAGCCGCCGGTGCAGATGCACACGCCGTTCAGGGCACGGATGTTCATTTCCTTACCATCACGCTCCACGGTAACGCCCACGACCGTCTTGGTGACGGGGTCCTGAATGAGGCTCTTGGCCGGGGAGCTGTACCATACATCAATGGCATCCACACGGTCGGTCACGTTCTGCTTCAGGCCCTGATACAGATAGCCGTCGCTAGCACCTGCATGGGTGGTCCACAGAGCCATCTTCTCATGGCCGGGCATCTCAGGGTACTCGGGGCTCATAGCGCCCATGTTGGTGCCGCCCACGTTCACGCCGGTCCAGTCCATGTACTCATCTTTGTTAAAGCCGAACTCGTCGGCCAGGATGTCGGCCATGTTGGCAACACCCTCGGAAATCGCATCAATGATCTCCGGCTCGATGTCACGGCCGCCGGCCAGAGCAGTATAGTAACTCTTTGCAGCGTCCTTGTCACCGTTGGCGTAAGCAAACAGCTGGCCGCAGACCTTGGTGTTGCCGCCGGCCTTGCCCTCTTCGCACTTTTCCACGATGACCACCTTGGCACCGTTGTCGGCAGCAGTCTTGGCTGCTACCATACCGGCTGCGCCCATGCCCATGACCACCACGTCATACTGGGCATCCCAGCGGACAGTGTCTGCAAACGTAAACTCCTTCTTTTCGGCAGGTGCAGCCGTGCTGGAAGCGGAAGCTGCCGTGCTGCTGGCACTGGAAGCACAACCAGCCAGAATCCCTACGGCACCCAGACCCAGAGCACCCTTGACAAAGCTCTTGCGCGAGATCTTTTCCATGATGTGTTCTCCTTGTTCTTTTTCTTCTTTTCCAAGCGTGTGAAACATGGTTTGTTAATTCACAAACCATTTATAATTTGCATTATAATGCAAAAATCTTGCTTTTGCAAATCATTTCTCTTATACTATCTATTAGATCAAACTTATAGGAGTACTTTTCATGACCATTCATCAGCTGCAGAGCTTTTTAGCCGTTGCTGAAAAGCAGAGCTTTACTGCTGCGGCAGACACCCTCTACATCTCCCAATCTGCCTTATCCCAACAGATCCGGCAGTTGGAGCATCAGCTGGGGTTCCAGCTGTTTGACCGCAGCACCCGGCAGGTCACCCTCACCGAGGCAGGCCGCAGCTTTTACCGCAACGCCCAGCAGCTGCAGGCACTGTACGCTCATGCGCTTTCTGAGGGGCAGCAGCTGCAGCAGTTGAGCAGCTGTCACATCAAGCACTTCTGTATCGGCTGCCTGGGGGACCAGTTTTTTCAGCTCTGGGGGGATCTGTTCCGCATTGCCATGCCGTCGGCAGAGCAGTACGCATCCCGGTCTGTCCGCTATGAGAGCAAGGAGGCACTTTACACTGCCCTGCTGCGGGGGGAGGCCCAGATCGCCGCCCTGTTGGAAAACGAGGATATCCACCGCATCGGGCTAGACTTTCTGCCCTTTGCCCGGGTTCCGGAGCTATGTCTTTTTGCTCCAGGAGCCCTCCCGGTGGGCAGTGACCCCCTGCCCCGGATCCATCTGGAGGAATTGCAGGATCACCTGGTGGCTTTTCACAATCATCCCGGCTCCAACTCCTACGAAGACAGTCTGCGCCGCCACCTGCGGGAACAGATGCCCCAACTGCAGTTTGTAGACCCTAAGGACTTTTTCACCTATACTTCCTCTTGCCCCCACTTCACGCTGCTGCTCCCGGCCATTCAGTACAGCGGCCACGATCCGGCGGTTTCCTTGGACTGGGGCCAGGGGCATCGACTAGGCTTTGTCACTTCCCCTCATACCGACCAAGGGGTGCTGGAATATGCCCAGTACATCAAAGAGCACCTGACCGCCATCCCGAATTTCTGGGAGCCGCTGACCGAATGACGCAAAAACCCCGGAGTTCCGCTCGGAACTCCGGGGTTTGTTTTACAGGATCTCAGTGGATGGAAGTGCGCACCAAAGCGCGCTTCAGGCGGGCCTGGGCCATCTCGTAGTCGCGCTTGTCGAGGTTCTTCTGGGCCAGAATCTCCTCGGCGCGCTTTTTGGAAGCCTCGGCGCGGGCCTGGTCGATCTCTTCCGCCCACTCCCAGGTGGTAGCCACCAGACGCACCTCGCCATCCAGCACGCTGAGCATGCCGCCCATGCAGGCGGCGCGGCGGCGCTGGCCGTCGGCGTCCACGATATGGGCTTCGCCCATGCCCAGCGCCGTGCAGTAATCGCCGTGCTTTGCCAGAATGGCAAGGTCGCCGTCGATGGCGCGGCAGACCACCCGTTCGGCCTGGCCGTCAAAGGCGCAGCCGTCCGGCGTGACCACCGTCAGATGAAAGGTCGTCATGGTTTACCCTTTCTTCGCTTTTGCGAACACGTCATCGATGGTGCCCGCGAACAGGAATGCGCTCTCGGGCAGCTCGTCGCACTCGCCGTTCAGGATCATCTTGAAGCCGCGCAGGGTCTCCTTGAGCGGCACATACTGGCCGGGCATACCGGTGAACTGCTCTGCCACGTGGAAGCTCTGGCTCAGGAAGCGCTGCACCTTGCGGGCGCGGCTGACCGTGC
>ERZ773104.2426-NODE-2426-length-20913-cov-4.004123_pt1 | contig 20913 bp, 17 predicted proteins | sample MGYA00511920_ERZ773104 | MGnify/ENA primary metagenome ERZ773104 (study PRJEB29015, sample SAMEA2737857) | human gut metagenome | biome: human gut; feature: human-associated habitat; material: faeces | place: China | collected 2012 ...
GCATCATTTCTGATGCTAAGATCTTGATTGGTCATCTTAACTTAATGACATTGCTCGAAAGGGCTCTTTTTGTTGTGTTGCATTAACATTTTGTTTATAAAAGGGTAAGAAAGTAAACACAGCATTTTCACAATTGCCCTGTATACTGACACTGTAAACAAAAGAAATACTCATATTAATCTTTTTTCATATTTTTAGCCGGTGCACTCCACATGTACCGGCTTCCTCTTTATAGTCGGAAGGCTAAAAGTGTTTATATAAGTAATGAAAAATCAGTTGATTTAGTAAAGTCCCTCACTTATAATGATATTAAGGCAGAGAGCCTTTTGCGGAATCTTAGAAGTGTTATGCACAATACAAAAGGAGGGATGCCGACTTGAATACAGAAATAGCAAATGCTGTGAATGCAGCAGGAGATAAGGCACAATATGATACTCGTGTTAAAAGGTTACTGGCACAGAAGAGTATATTAGCACATATTCTGGTGAAAACAGTCGATGAATTTAAAGGAATGAAGTCGGAAGATGTTGTGAAATACATTGAAGGCGAACCGAGTATTAGCGTTGTTCCGGTTGAGCCGGGATTAGCAAATATGGAAAAAACAGATGCTACAGGACAGCGTATCGTAGGTCTTAATACGGAACATGATGAAAAATATGAAATGCACCGGTTGATTGGAGCTTTACTTTCAAGTGAACTGAAAGAACAGGAAAAATTGGATATTATAGGACATGAATATAATATTCCAATTAGTCAAGAATTCAGATAGGATGTGAGAATTATGTGTAATCTGAGTACAGAAATTGAAGAAAGAGCTACTGAAAAAACAAGCGAAAAGTTTATTCTGAATATGTATAAAAAGGGTTATACATTGGATCAGATCGCAGATGTAGCTGAAACAGGTGTTGATGAAGTTGAGGCGATTATTAAGAGGAAAGAGCCTGCGATGGCGTAAACATTATGGTAAAATAGTTTAAAATGAAGATGCGGCAAAATCGTCAACAGGTTGTTGAGGAGTTGCCGCTTCTTTGAAAGAAAAAGTATGGGGGTAAAATAGAATGAGAGAAAAATTAAACATTAAAAAAACAAAACCACAATATGTTGCAGTTACCGGGATTACATATGCGCAGGTTGATTCATGGTTCGACCATTGCCGCAGAGATTTAAAACTTGACTTGATCTATCCGGAAGATATGACAGGAAAAGTCTATCCATGTGTAGTCTGGATCTGTGGTGGAGCATGGCTTAGAATGGACAAGTCGGCACATCTGGCATATCTTAGCAAGTTGGCTGACAAGGGTTTTGTTGTGGCAAGTGTGGAATACCGCACATCGAATGAGGGAGCATATCCTATGCCTATACAGGATGTCAAGGCAGCTATCCGGTATCTGCGTGCACATGCCGACAGATATCGTATTGATCCACAACACATAGGTGCAATGGGAGAATCAGCAGGAGGATATCTGACATGTATGGCAGCATTGGATAATGATCCTGCACTCGACACAGGAGCATATCTTGAGTATTCAAGCCAGATACAGGCGGCATGTCCGTGGTATCCGCCTACAGATGCATCTTCATTCCATTATGATGATCCAGAGCAGGCTGCTGCAGCAGCTGAATCATTGCTTATGGGATTTAACGTTATGAGAAATGTTAAAGAAGCAGAGGATAATTCACCAGTTTCAAAGGTAACAAAAGATGCACCGCCTTTTCTCATAATCCATGGAACGGATGATCATACAGTTCCTTTTGAACAGAGCGAAATATTATATGAAAAATTGACAAAAAATGGATGTGATGTGAAGTTTATCGAATTAGAGGGAGCGGATCATGCAGATATGCAATTTTTCCAGGATGAATTGTGGAACCGCATAATAGAATTTTTTGATGAAAAATTGAAATAGTAAAATAGTAAAATTATCGTCTGATGAATGATGAATCCGTTATACTATATATATAGTATAACGGATTTTTTGATCTTATTATCAGACTGATCTTATTTTTCAAAATGCTGATAATCCTTTGAGTTGATCCAGTCACCACCCCATGTAAAGCCATGTTCTGTAAAAAGCTTGTAGCATAAATCATTGTGGTCTATCTTGTGTGGAAAATCTTGTTCTCTGTCAACATATGGTGTTGCATTTGCAGGCTCTACGGATATTTTACCATTTACCCTTGGCGTGTATGGATTATAAAGAGTATTTATATCTATCGCCATGCCTTTGCCATGCTTGGAGATCTTTGTGGTATGTGGAACAAACCTGAAATTAAATGATGATGTGTTATTATCACTCATAGAGGCATTATCATCAGCATCATATTCGTCTATCAGACGAACTTTTTCTATCTGATAACCGGCTTTGTATAGTTCTGTAAAAATATCAAGAACATCATCAGCAATCTGTTTATTCACAACAAGCTCACCTTCGTGAGTCTGACCATCAAAGCCAACGTGGAGAATATGAACATATCTTAAATCACTTCGTGAAACGGTGCAGTCAGCTTTATACGATTTACCGTACATTTTGTTAAAAATCATATCCGGGATTTCAGATATAAAGAAGTCGCTGCTTTTATTAAAATTGACCCTGCCGTTTTCAATATGCCACCATATACCATTGTATTTATAGATGGTGTTGGCTGAAAAATCAACTCTGCCACTGTCCACAAACCACCATGAACCATTATATTTACAGAGAGTTGCTGCGTTAAAATCAATCCTGCCATTTTGGATATACCACCATGAGTCATTGTACTTGCACAATCCGGTAGAATTCCACGAAACCATACCATTATTTACATAATACCAAGTGCTGCCATATTTTACGACAGTTTGTGTTTTGAAATCTACGATACCATTATTTATAAACCACCATGTGCCATTATATTTGCATAGTGTATGTGCAGAAAAGTCAACCCTTCCATCGTGCACATAGAACCAGTAACCATTGTATTTAATGAGCGTAGTCTTATTAAAATTAACTCTGCCATTTTCCACAAACCACCATGAACCATTGTACTTGACAAGAGTAGTTGAATTAAAATCAACCCGGCCGTTATGAACATGCCACCAGCTGCCATTATATTTGATGAGAGTGTTGCTTTTAAAATCAATCTTTCCGTCATGTACAAACCACCATGAACCGTTATATTTGACAAGAGTTTTTGTATTGTCAATTTTTCCGTTTAGGTAGTAGTTCCAGCTGCTATCTTCGTGATATAAACCGCTTTTTAATGTTGCTTCATCTGCAAAAGTATCTGTTACAGATGATCTAGGTATTATACTTATGGATATACATATTATGGCGATCAGAAATTTTTTTATGAAGTGTTTCATTTTGCTGCCCTCCTTAAATTATTAATGTACTCTCGGAATCTTCTAAATGAAGATTTTGAGAGTACATATTATACAAAGATAATTATATAGACTTACTCAAAATCCCTTGTTATGTTTTTAGCCCAGTTTCCTTTTTTATAGTGGTAGAGAACAATAGGCATTTTCTCGAATTCATCAAGTGTCATGACGAAATAAACCCAGATCGGAGGCAGCTTTATTACATATGCAGCGACCGCCATGAGGGGAACTGCTATGATCCACATACACAGAGTATCTATGATCATACCGAATTTCGCATCACCGCCACCGCGGAAACAGCCACAGATAAGGCAGGTGTTTATGCCCTCTCCGATAAGACGCCATGTAGTCATAAGCATTATGCTTCCAAGGTAGGAAAGTGCAGTAGGGCTGAGCTTATCACTATAAAAATCGATCATGAATGGACGGATGGCTATGATAATAGCGCATCCGGCAAGCGCAACGGCAATTGTAATGTACAGCATACGCTTTCCATATTCTTTTGCTGCTTCAAGGTGATTCTGACCAAGCTCCTGACTTATTATGATCGTTGTTGCATTTGAAAATCCGCGGCAGGCAATGGCTCCCACATTTACAACCATAATGGCTACAGCATTTGCAGCTACCATGTCATCACCTATGTGTCCTAGGATTGCCGCAAAAGTAGAACTTGCAAGGCTCCATGCAACATCATTTATAACAGACGGAGCCGCTATTTTCAAAAAATCTCTTAAAAGAACAGCATTTTTGTTGAAAAGATATCTGATACGGAATCCGATATCACTGCTTACAAATGAATAGATAAGGCATATCAGAACTTCGACAATACGTGCTATTACAGTTCCAAGAGCAACACCGGTCACCCCAAGCTTTGGAAGACCAAATAAGCCAAAAATAAAAGTTGCGTTGCAGAGTACGTTTACACACAATGAAACCACATATGTAATGGAAGGCATAGCAATTTTTCCGATACTTCTCATGGCGCTCATGAATACCTGTGAAAATCCCATAAACATAAAAGAAAATGAAATAACTCTTAAGTATCTGGTACCAACAGTGATCGTTTCAGTACTGTTGGTAAATATCTTCATTATGACATCAGGAAACGTAAACGAAATAGCAAAAAATACCAATGAAATAATGATCGACAGGAATTCTGCCATGCCAAGTATCTTTTCAACGGTTTGTTTGTCACCTTTTCCAAAATATTGTGCGCATAAAACAGACGTACCTATAGAAAGTCCATAGTACAGGCAGAACAACACAACAGTGAACTGGTTGGCAAGTGAAGACGCAGACATGGCAGTCTGGCTCACATAACCAAGCATAACCGTATCCGCTATATTGACAAGTGTGCTTATCAGATTCTGAAGCATAATAGGAAATGCAAGCTTTGATGCATACCTGAAAAAATCTCTTTTGTTTAACATAAAAATATATCCCCCCCAAAAAAATGTATCAGCCGCAGGCTTATCATGAGCGTAAGCACATGATATAATGAGTACAGCGAATTATATAATACTAATATACTATCAAATAGTGATAAAAGAAAGAAGATTATTTAAAGAAAAAGAAAAGGATAAAATATGCACAAATTTGATTATTTAAAAACTATTCTGCCGGGACTTAAAGAGGATATGCCAAGACCTTTTTACATGATAGCGGAGCTTATAGATTATGGCTCATTTGAGGTCTGCAAAACAGGAAAAAATAATGGACAGTATATAATCCCATACATAATGAATGATGCAGTTGAGTGCTATATAGAGGTTTGTAATGCATTGCTTAAGGGCTCCTATGAAAGCAGTTTATGTGTTACTTCGGCAAATCTTATAGAAAAGGAAAATGGATACGGACTTATAATAAGACAGGGAAATGAGAATGCATTTACTTTATGGTTCAGTGATCTTATAGTACATGAAAATCTGTACAGATATCACGAAATCGGTCATTTCTGGGTGAAAGGACAGGAGCAGTGGAGGCAGCTTGTATATATGACAGGGACTATTGCGGATAAATATTTATATATGGGTGAGGAATACTGCAATGAAAAGGAAAAATTTATACAGTCACTTATTTATTTTTCGCCATTCAGAAGGCTTACACCTGTTCCGGATGATCTGATGGAATATCATTTTCCGTTAAAAACAGAAGGGATATCTATAATGGAAGAACTTTGCGAAGAAGTTGGAGATGATGAGTATGCAGCACTTGTCAGAGATTTTGCAAAGAATCCAACAGAAAAAGAAGAAATAAGACTAAGCCGCAAGCTTATGTCAGCCAGGCGGCAGGGATTATATCAGTATATATATGATATTGTCTGTGAAGCTTCAGAACCATATCCGCAAAGGGATTATGGAAAGGAATTAAATGACAGAATAGAAAAAAGACGTAAAAAACTGGAACATGATTTAAAAAAACATGGTTTTGAAGGCAGCTACCCACATTTTAAAAGAAAAAATGTAAGCATTATAGTCACGGAAGAACAGCCGTTTATAATGGATGAACTTGAATGGGATGATTTTAAATTCGCACAGAATCTTATGGTATCAAAAACATTTGCCGGGAAAAATAATATAGATAATGCAGGATTTTTTCATGGTATAGGAAACAAAGGCCGGGTAATAAAATATGACGGTTAATTGCCGTCTGTTTTATGCCTCGGCCATTCTTTTTCCCGTGCAGTATAAGTCTCATTGATCCAGTCGACACATTGTTTTTTGCCATCATCAGAGAATGGAAAGGTTTTGTCTGTCTTAAGGGAATCATCTGTAAGATCAAATATATATGGTCCGGGCCAGATCCATGCATGGAATATAGGATCGCCCTTTTCTTCCGGCTCGGTATCGGTGGCTTCTTTTATGACTGGTTCTTCACGTTTTATAAGGAAACGCATTCCTCCCATCCAGCCGGTATATGTAGTCATTTTATAATAATTAAGGTTAAGTGCATCATCGTATGTAAGCATGGAAACTCCCTCCCTGAAATACTTTATTTTATACGCACATGATAGCCTACACAGGCGTAGTATGCAAGCCGTAAAATAAAAAATGATACTTGACATTTTAAATTGACAGATTATAATAGTCTTATAAAAATTAAATAAATTAAGTCGATTGCAACGGAGCACATAGTCTAAGAGGCGGTGCTCCTTTTTTAATTTAGTATCACTTTAATTTATTAAAGCGATGTACAAAATTTAATACCTTGTAAAATGGTAGAAATTAACGCTCGATTTTTATTGACAAATTATTTTGAGTGTGTATAATAAGACCATAGTTGTTCGCGACAGAACGACAACTGTATTTTGGTAATAAAATATAGCAGAGCATAACATAGGAATCTGCTATTTATAATGTATACAGGGTGTGCAATGACAGAGAGGTTATTGGCACACTTTTTGTATGCACAAAAACACTTCTACTTGCTAAAGCGGTAACGTTGTACCGCAATTATAAAGATAGAAAACAGGAAAATTCCTGTTTGCTATATAAATATTTTTAGGAGGAACTAAATATGAAAAAGAACAAAGTTCTTAGTATGTTACTTGTTCTTTCTATGACTCTTGGTCTTGCAGCATGTGGCAACAGCAAGAATAGCGGGTCTACAGAAGGAACAGAGGCAGCAGCATCTTCTTCAAGCTCATCTGAGTCAGAGATTTCAATGCCTTCAGGCTATGATGATACTTCAAAAGAAGTGTATGATGCAGCACTCGGAGATTTCTACGAGGCTTATCAGAAAGTAGATGACGCATCATCTCTTTCAGAGAGATATGCACTTGATGCACTTGCAGAAGCAAAATTACTCGAGGCAGCTGTATGGGTACCTACAAGTTCAAAAGGTGGTTCATACAATATCAGCCGTGTTGATGAGAAAAGTAAACCAAACGTATTATGGGGAAATGATAATGAGAGATTCCATAATGTACTCGTAACAAAAGAACTCATCAAAAATTCAGATAGAGACACAATGAAAGCTAAATGGGCAGAGCTTAAAGGAACAGGTACATACCGTCAGTGGGCTGCTGATTACCTTACAAGCCAGGGATATACACTTAAAGATTCCTACACATACCCATACAATGCAGATCCTGTAACATGGGATGCAAACAATACATCACTTGCATCAGATTCAGAGCAGATCATCAATACATATGATGGACTTCTTGAGTATGACTGTGAAGGTGTTGCACAGCCGGCACTTGCAGAGGCACTTCCAACAGTTTCTGATGATGGACTTACATACACATTTAAAATCCGTCAGGGTGTTAAATGGGTAGATTCACAGGGACGTGAGCTCGGAGAAGTTACAGCAAACGATTTCGTTGCAGGACTTCAGCATACACTTGACTGCCAGGCAGGTCTTGAGTACCTCGTACAGGGTGTTATCAAAGGTGCTGACGAGTACATCAAAGGTGAGATCACAGATTTCTCACAGGTTGGTGTAAAAGCAGTTGATGATTACACACTTGAGTATACACTTGTAGAGCCAACACCTTACTTCGATACAATGTTTGGTTATGGAGTATTTGCTCCACTTTGCAAGTCTTACTATGAGTCATTGGGTGGAAAATTTGGCGTAGAGTTCGATTCTTCAGCATCTGACTACACATATGGTAAAGATGCAAACTCTATCGCATACTGTGGACCATACCTTGTAACAAGCACAACAGAGAAAAACTCAATTGTATATGATGCAAATACATCATACTGGAATTACGATAATCTTCCTATTAAAAAGATCACACGTTTATGGAATGACGGAAGTGATGCTACAAAGGGATACAAAGATATCGCAAGCGAAACATGTGATTCTACAATGGCAGGACTTTCTACATCAAGTGTAGAGCTTGCTAAGGGCGAAGGAAACTTCGATGACTATGCATATGTTCTTGACAATGACGGTACATCATATGGTGCATTCGTAAACCTTAACAGAACAGCATATTACAACTTTAACGATAAGAATGCCGGTAAATCATCACAGACAGATGACATTAAAGAGGCAACAAACAAAGCAGTAAACAACGTACATTTCAGAAGAGCTATATTATTCGCATTCGACAGAACATCTTACAACGGATGCGCAACTGGTGATGATATCGCTACATTCTCACTTAGGAACTCATATACACCTGGTAACTTCTTATCACTTACAGAGGATGTTACAGTTGATGTCAATGGAACAGCTACAACATTCCCAGCTGGAACATACTACGGTGAGATCACACAGGCACAGCTTGATGCTGACGGAGTAGCAATCAAAGCATATGATAAGACTGCAGACAACGGACTTGGATCATCTGACGGATATGAGGGATGGTACAATGTTGACAATGCTAAGGCAGAACTTAACCAGGCAGTAGAAGAGTTAAAGGCAGAAGGACTTGAGATCTCAGCAGAGAACCCGATCCACCTTGACCTTCCTTATCCTTCAGGAGCTGAGGTATACTCTAATAAAGCAAACGTATTCAAGAAATCTGTAGAAGAGGCTCTTGGCGGACTTGTAGAGATCGACCTTGTAGATTGTAAAGATCAGACAACATGGCTTTACACAGGATACTACACATCATATGGTTATGAGAACAACTATGACTTATTCGATCTTTCAGGATGGAGTCCTGATTATGGTGATCCTAAGTCATACCTTGACACATTCTTACCAGACTATGCAGGATATGTTACAAAATCACTTGGTATCTACTAATTGACAGTTTCATATCAGCAGTTGCTAACTAATGACGTTACCGTATAGATTTTCTATAAGTGGTAATTACTAAAAATAAAAAAGCAGGGGGATGGGAAACCATTCTCCTGCAAATTTTAATGAGTGAACGATTATGACTAAATATCTTTTGAAACGTATTTTACATGGTGTATGTTCTTTGATCATAATAGTAGGAATAGTTATGATCCTTGTGTATTCTGTAATGGATCGTAACCTTATATTTGCAAAGGATTCGACATACACACATGCCGCAAATAACGCAAAAATAATATACAAATATGGTAAATGGGAAGAATATGGCTATCTCGATTATGTACCATATGCAGATTATCTCCAGGGACTTAAAGACAATGGGGAAATTGATGAAGATACAAGAGCACAGGCTGTATCTATAGCAAGACAGGCAGATGGAGATTCTGATCTTGTAAAAGAATATGTAAAGAAATTTAAGGATCATTATGAGTCAAAGGGCTACAAAATAGTCAGACTTGACGCAGTAATGATGAACAAAAAAAAGGTGGCTGATGGAGGTACACAGCAGCTGTTCGCCTACAAAGATGTACCTATGATAAGGAGACTTGGTTCATACTTTAAGAACCTTATATATGTAGACAATATTCACAGAGTCTCAGGGGATGTTGGTAAAAGGGGTATTACATTTACATGGCATGACCCGGCTTATGGCGGAGATAAATTCTCACCTGCTATTATGGGTAATGGTACAAACCACAAATATCTGGTTTATTTTAATTCGACATTTCCATATATTCACCAGAATATAGTTACAATAAATTTGGGAACATCTTATTCGGTTAATGAGGGACAGGATGTTTTCGAGACAATGACAAGATCGCAGGGAGCATATGTTAAATCAGAAGTGACATATCCGACAGGTCTTACAGAAGATAGTGCGGATGATCTTCATTCAGCAGTTTATATGAAGGGATCACGTGTCTCAAGCAAAATCTTAGAGGACAGATATACAGATGACTACACAAATGTGGACACAAATAAGAATTCATACTCAAAGATAGGATTCTCATTCATCATCGGTATACTTGCAACGATTCTTTCTTATGCAATAGGTGTTCCTCTTGGAATCGCAATGGCAAGAAAGAAAGAAAAGCTTGTTGATAAACTTGGAACTTTCTATATCGTATTTATTATAGCTGTTCCTTCACTTGCTTACATTTTCCTTTTCAAGGCGATCGGTGGATCGATTTTCAAGCTTCCTACAGTATTCGACCTTGATTCGGCAAGTAAGCTTATGTATATACTTCCGATAATCTCACTGGCATTACCACAGATAGGAAACGTTATGAAATGGCTCCGCCGTTACATGATCGACCAGATGAACTCTGATTATGTCAAGTTCGCAAGAAGTGGTGGTCTTACAGAGAACGAGATATTTACAAAACACATTTTCAAAAATGCTGCTATTCCGATCGTACAGGGAATACCGGCAGCAGTACTTGCAGCACTCACAGGTGCTATCATTACAGAGCGTGTATACTCTGTACCTGGTGTAGGTAACGTACTTACAGATGCCATAAACAAATATGACAATGGTGTTATCGTAGGTGTTACTCTTTTCTACGCAGTACTGACGGTTGCATCACTTATATTAGGAGATGTGCTTATGTCACTTGTTGACCCAAGAATTTCATTCTCATCGAAAGACAGGTAATATACTATGAACAACGATTTAAAAGAATTTGGATTATCAGACGAGGAACTTTTTTCACACGTAGATATAAATGACCTCGATTCTGAGAAGATTACAGCGCCGAGATATTCATACTGGCATTCTGTATTCCGTGTATTTTTTAAGAAAAAAATAAATATCATAGTTCTCGCACTTCTCGGAGTGATCGTACTTATGTCGTATCTTTATCCGTTATTTGTGGACTTTGATAAATATGGCAACATACTTGATTCAACAACAAAGCACTTAAGCCCGGCGAAGGCAATGTCACAGCTTGGAGCAGGCATCCACTGGATACTTGGAACAGGAGCATCTGGACAGTCGACATTTGATGCAATCTGGTATGGATCAAGAATTTCAATTTCCCTTGCATTTGTATGTGCGGCTATTAACATGACAGTTGGTGTTATCGTCGGTGCAATCTGGGGATTTTCAAAGAAATTTGATCTTTTCATGATCGAGATATATAACATTGTGGCAAATGTGCCATATATCCTTGTTATATCAGTGCTTGTCATGCTGTTTACACCAAGCTTCTGGGTAATGGTCCTTGCATTCACTATTACGGGATGGGTAACGATTGCCTATTTCATAAGAACACAGGTTATCATAATCCGTGACCGTGAGTACAACCTTGCATCAAAATGTCTTGGTACATCTACTCCGAAGATCGCACTTAAAAATATCCTTCCGTTTATGACATCGGTTATCGTTACACTTCTGGCAACAGAGATCCCGTCATATATCGGTATGGAGGTTTTCCTTGCATACATCGGACTTGGTCTTTCAGACAGATCTCTCGGAAGACTTATCTACGAGTCACAGAATGCAATGGTTACTCCTGGATGGGAGTTCGAGTTCTGGAGCCCTGTAGTAGTTGCCGCTATTATATCGGTAGTGCTTTATGTAGTAGGACAGAATATCGGTGATGCTTCAGATCCTAGAACACATATGTAAGAGGTGCAGTAATGGAAGATAAAAAAGTTTTATTAAAAGTAGAAGATTTAAACGTAAAATTCCGTGTACGTGGTAGGATCCTTACTGCAATCCGTGGAATTTCACTGGACATCTACGAGGGCGAGTCAATCGCTATCGTGGGTGAGTCCGGTTCCGGAAAATCTGTTTTCACAAAGACATTCGCCGGAATGCTTGACAGCAATGGATTTATCGATCAGGGAAGACTTATCTTCAATGATGAGGAACTGGCAGATACAGTTGTCGTATATGACGATAAAGCAAAAAAGAAGGTAAGCGAGATCAATGCTAAGCTTGATGAACTTTCAAAATATGAGTTCGGAGCAGCTACCTATAAGAAAATGCTTGAGCTTGAATCAGAGAAGAGACAGAAATGTACTCTTTCAGATGAAGAAAAAGCAGTTTACGATGATAAAATAAAGGAACTGACAAATAAGAGGACAAATCTTTTCAACAAAAAGCAGACACTCGATTCTAAGACACAGAAGGACGAGATAAAAGCAGCAGCAGACAAGATCAAAGCTTATGATGAGCAGATCAAGTCTATTGAAAAAGAAAAAGCAGACAAGATCAAGGCACATGAGGCTGCAGAGAAAGCTGATACAGCATATAATCAGAAATTTGACAGCCAGATGGCAGAGTATAAAGCTTCATATGAGAAAGAAATTTCAGAACCTATCTCAGATGCTGTAAAGAAGAGAAACGAAGTCCTTGCAAAAGAAGTATATCTTTCAGTAGGCCGTTTCAAGTCAAGACAGAGAAATAAACTCATAAAAGGTCTTCTTGCAGCTTTAGAAGAGGCAATGAAGCTTGGAACAGACCTTATGGATGAAGAAATCAGAAGCGAAGTATTTGATGATGTTGCATTCAGAGTGCGTTATCTTGATGAGACAGCAGACAAGCTTCACGGAACGTGTGTGCTTAACCTTGCCAATGTCAAATATGAAAAAGACTGGACACAGATCCGTGGTAAGAAGATCGCCACAGTATTCCAGGATCCTATGACATCGCTTAACCCGATCATAACGATCGGAAAACAGATAAGCTCAGTAATCATGAAGCATCAGAATGTTACAGAGTCAGAAGCCAGAAAACGTGCCATTGAGCTTATGAAAAAGGTAGGTATACCAAATGCAGAAGCACGTTATGATGATTATCCGTTCCAGTATTCAGGTGGTATGAGACAGCGTATCGTTATAGCTATTGCACTTTCATGCCAGCCGAAAATACTTATCTGTGATGAGCCTACAACAGCCCTTGATGTTACTATCCAGGCACAGATCCTTCGTCTTATCAAAGATCTCCAGAAGGAATTTGGTTATACGATCGTGTTTATCACACATGACCTTGGTGTAGTTGCAAACATTGCTGACAGGGTAGCTGTTTTATATGCAGGTCAGATAGTTGAGCTGGGTACAGTAGAAGATGTATTCTATGACCCTCGTCATCCATATACATGGGCACTTCTTTCTTCGCTGCCACAGCTTGCAGAGAGAAATACAACATTGTTTTCGATCACAGGTACACCACCATCACTGTATAATGACATTGTGGGTGATGCATTCGCACCACGTAATCAGTACTGCATGAAGATCGATACATTAAAGGAGCCGCCTATGTTTAAGGTATCTGATACACACTATGCAAAAACATGGCTTCTTGATCCTAGAGCACCTAAGGTTGAAAAGCCGGAAGCTATAAGAAATATACATGAGAAACTAGTAAACGCATTTAATATATAGGAGATTTAAAAAGTGTCTAATCCAGAGAAAAATAAGAATCATGCATCTAAGTTTCCAGAGCATGGTCCTTTAGATGAAAACGGTAGAGAGATACTCTTATCTCTTAAAAATATTGACATTACCTTTGGTAAAGGTGATGATGCCGTAAAAGCAGTAACAAATGCTTCCTTTGATATACATAAGGGAGAAACATTCTCACTCGTTGGAGAGTCAGGTTCGGGAAAGACGACTATCGGTCGTGCTGTTATCCGTGTAAACCCACTTTCAGCAGGAGAGATTTATTACAAGGGTGTGCCTATTTCAGGCAAGATTTCAAAATCCCTTGACCGTGAAGTAATAAGAAATATACAGATGGTATTCCAGGATCCGGCAGCTTCACTCAATGAGCGTGCGACAGTAGACTATATCGTTTCAGAAGGTCTTTATAATTTCCATCTTTATGAGAACGAGGCAGATCGTGTTGCAAAGGTTGAGAACATGATAAAAGAGGTTGGTCTTCTTCCGGAGCATCTGACACGTTATCCTCATGAGTTTTCAGGTGGACAGAGACAGCGTATCGGAATTGCCCGTGCGATGGTAATGGAGCCGGAGCTTGTTGTTGCAGATGAGCCGATATCAGCTCTTGATGTTTCTATCCGTGCACAGGTTCTTAATCTCATGAAAAAATTCCAGAAGGAAAAAGATGTAACATACCTGTTCATAGCACATGATCTTTCTATTGTAAGATTTATTTCTGACAGGATCGGTGTTATATATAAAGGCCGGATCGTTGAGGTGGCAGATGCTGAGGAACTGTTTGAGTATCCTCTTCATCCATATACACATTCGCTTATTTCTGCCATACCTATCCCGGATCCTAAGCTTGAGAAAAACAAAGTACTCTTTACGTATGATCCGTCAATGCATGATTACAGCGAGGATAAACCGGAATTTGTAAACATCGGACATGACCACTGGGTATATGGAAACAAAAAAGAAATCGAAGAATACAAAAAAGTCAGGGAAGCAGGCATTCCTGTTAAGTCCATACAGATACTTGATGAGAATACATCAAGGGATGAAGTGGAGAAAAAACAGAACGAGGCGATCGATCAGATAATTTCAGATGAATTCCTGAAAGCACCTGTACATGATACGGGAAATCCATGGTATGGTGTGCTTGCATTCTTCCTGCCGATCATTGGAATAATTGCAGCACTTATACTTAAGAAGCATAATTACATCAGAAACTATAAAGTTTTAAAGAAAGGTGCGATAGCGGGATTTATAGTTATAGCAGTCCTTATCTTACTTTTAATTCTTGCAATTGTATTAGCGGTGATTTAAATTGAAAAGAACAGCGAGAGATAACAGAGAACGTTATACCAATATAGCAAAGCCTGTAGAAAAGGTTGAGCTTAATGAAAAAAAACCAAAGGCAAGGCTTATAGCCACAATATGTCTCGGAGTCGTGGGAGCGGGCTTTTTATCTTACGCATTTGTGAATTTCCTCAACAAAGATGAGGGATGGACACAGGTCAAAGCAAACTCAACCTCTGGGCGTAACTGCTCAGAGGATTTTGTTTTTAATTATGACTTTTCTGATGGCAGCAATAACAAAGAACTTCAGAATGAGTACACAGATGCGTGTGTGAAAGCATACGAATTATTTGATGCGGCGGATGAATCTGAAAATTACAAAAATGTGGCATATATAAATGCACATCCAAATGAGGAGATCAGGGTGGATGATGTGTTATATGAGGCATTTGAAAAAATAAATAAAAGCGGTGACAGATCTATATATTTAGGCCCAATATACAGTTACTATGACAATGTGTTTTTCTGCAATGATGATTCACAGCTCAGTGATTATGATGCGCATGAAAATGCTGGACTTGCGGATGAGTATGCACAGGTGGCAAAGTATGCCTCAGACAGCGGTTCTGTAGATATAAAACTTCTTGGAGATGATACAATAGAACTTAGTGTGTCAGAGGAATACATGAAGTATGTGGATGAAAATAGTCTGGACAGTTATGTGGATTTTTACTGGATGAAAAATGCCTTTATAACAGATTATATAACTGATACACTTATGGATGCGGGCTTTGAGAATGGACTTCTTGCAAGCAGCGATGGATTTGTCAGGGCGTTTTCAGATATTAAACAGACCGGTAGTGATGATGGGGCTGTTGTAAATGACAACGGATATGTCTATAAGATGTATAACGGACAGGGAAACACGATATATGCTGTCGGTTCGTTTGCATACGAAAATGCTATGAGTATAGTCACATATAAAAATTATGCCATAAATAACAATGACAGTCTGTATTACTACGATACCAGGGATGGAAGGACTTTAAACAGGTATCTTTCACTTGAAGGTGGACAAAGCAGGGCGGCATTGAGTGAAATTACATTTATGTCAGAGGATAGATCATGTGTTGATCTTATGCTTTCCACAAAGGGCTATTATATTTCTGATACGTTTGATGAAAACGGAGTAAAAAACCTCAAAACGGATGGTATATATTCAATTTATTTCAAAGACAACTGTGTATACTATAATTATAAAGATCTGGAGTTTGGAACATTATATGACAAAAATGGCATAAAATTTGATGTTATGTTTCAGAAGCAGGATTGAACAGAAGCTCTTTTAATTTGGAACGGTTTGATGTAAAATTATGGTAATTGATTTTATCAGATGTTGATTGAGGAGCGGTATAATATGATATTGGGACTTGGTGAATCCGAAAAACAGTTTAAAAATGCCATGGAGGCAGCAGGTGCAGATATGTCAGTGGTAAACAGCTGGCTTAAGCTTTATCAGAAAACAAAAAAGAATTCTGTAAATGTCACGAATAAATATTATGTGGTAAAGGCAAATCTAAATAAGCTTTTAAGTGATCTGAAAGAAATGGAACAGCTTATCATATCAGATGAGCAGGATCCGGCTGTCAAAAAGAAGATAGGAAGTCTGATCCGGGATTGTAAAAGCATGAAAAATGAATTTGATGATGAGTTCCTTATTAATAAAGATGATAAAGATTTTCATATGACACTGGAGTCTGTGATAAAGCTGGGAACAGAATTTTGTGTAAACAGAAGCTGTGGTGATCATATTATTTTTCAAAGTGAGGTTGAGAATCTTATACATCTGGCAGAAGAGGGAGCATCAAGAGAAAAACCGGATCTGTTTGCGCTGTCATATTTTTATCTGGAGCATTCAAACAAGGATCTTCAGGAACTGAATTTCAGACAGAAAATTGATGAGGTTCACGGCATTTTTAAGACAGAATTCTATGATGGGATTTCAAAGGAAATAACATCATGTGTGGTCACAGCTAATAAAATGAAGGATGATTTCGGGGATGTTCCTGATAAAAAGGCTATGAGGGTACTTAAAGAGCTTAAACCTCTGCTTTCGGACAGTGAGGGAAAGGATAATGCAAAAAAAGTATGTGATTCGATAATGGAATCCATGTGTAAAGTATCATATTAGACTAAGCATATATCAAATAGCAGTAAGTAAATAACAGCAAATATATATTAGTAAGCATATAACAGTAAATACATAAGTGTAAGGATATAAATAGAAAGGGAACAACAATATGGGTGTATTTTTATTATGGTTGGTAATACTTTGTGTTATTATCGGAAGTAATCTCTCAAGAGAAAAGAAAAAAAATCAAGATCGTAATTTAAACAGGCCGCAGATGCCGCAGCAGCAAAGAATGCCACAGCAGCCGCAGATGCCGCAGCAGCAAAGAATGCCACAGCAGCCGCAGATGGCACAGCAGCAGCAAAGAATGCCGCAGCAGCCGCAGATGGCACGGCAACAGCAAAGTATGCCACAGCAGAAAATGCCGGAATGGCTGAAAAACTCTGGTGTATACAGACCAGGCACTGATACAGTAAGGAAAGCACAGCCGGATATAGTAGTGCGTGCAAAAATTAATAATGATCATTTTAATGAGGATGATACGCTTGCTGAGATAGAAAAGATGCATGGACACAAGGAAAACGAGCCGCCTATCAGGATTGAGCATGAAGCAGTATGCATGACACATGCGGCAGACGCAGATGCAGCTTTTCCACAGGAAAGCATATTTGGAAGTGCACAGGACCTGATCGTAAAGGGATATGATGGCAATATGGATTTTGACAGAGACTTTATTGCTGAGGCGATGGAGATGATAAATAATTGCAGCTATTAACTGTGCTGGTAATGAACATTTACAAATAATTTTTAAAGGAGCAGCAGAAGATGGACAGAACACCAAAGCCCGGAGAACTTTACAGGCATTTCAAAAATAAACTTTATCAGATAATAACAGTGGCACAACATTCAGAAACAGGAGAGAAGCTTGTTATTTATCAGGCATTATACGGAGATTTCAAGACATATGCAAGACCTCTCGATATGTTTGTGAGTAAGGTGGATCATGAAAAGTATCCTGATGCAGGTCAGGTTTACAGATTTGAAAAAGTAGATCCTGAACAAAAAGCAGAACCTGAACAGAAGGCAGGATCTGAGCAGAAAGCAGGATTTGAGCAGAAGGCAGGATCTGTACAGAAAGTAGAGCCTGAACAAAAAGCAGTGACTCAACAGAAAGATGGCTGCGGGAACACAGACAGTTACGCAGGCAGCCAGGAAATATCACAGGAAAACAATGATAACGCAGAACAGATAAATCCGGGACTTTTAGAATTCCTTGATGCAGAGACGTTTGAAGAAAAATATAATGTCCTTGTATCCATGAGAGACAATATCGACGATAAGCTGATCGACGATATTGCTGTAGTCATGGATGTCGTAATTCCAGAAGGAAAGCTTATGGACAGATATGACGACCTGAAGAACACTATAAGGACCAGACAGCGTTATGAGTTTTCGAACCGGCTCAGATAGCTGTTGTGATATTTACCGGATTGGGTTACATCTGTTCCAAACCAGTCAGGTGCAATAAAGAGGTTTGCGTCATCAACAGATTTAAACTCGACCTCAACGAGACAAAGAGGTGCAAGATCACCTTCAAATATATCAAGTTCAGCAGTAAGCCCGTTATCTAAAGGTATAAGATAGCGGGTCTTTTCAATCAATCTTCCGTCTATCTTTTCCTTTAAGTGTTCATAAGATTCTTTTGTGAGAGGAAGATTATATTCCTTGCGGATCATAAGACCGGAGCCCTTGTAGGTGAGATAATATTCTTCATCAGAGCGTCGGATCCTTACAACCGGAGATGTACAGAGATATCCCTGGGAGATTTTTTTACACTTATAATTCGCAAGTTCAGCCGGGATTTTTTTTACTAAATATTTTCGTTCTATTTCAAATTCGGATTTTTTTAATTCGGATTTTTCAAATTCTTTTTTTCCAAATTCAGATTTTTCGATATTTTGTTCAACAGGGTTCATAATTTATCGCCTTTCATAAATTTTTGTATTTCTATTTGTTGCGTTTGAGTCTGATTAAATATATTATAAGTATATAGTACAGGATGTCCATGCGCAAGGATGACGATGTGTACAGTTCATATTAAATTAGTTTTAGGCAGGGAGAATGTTATGAAACTGGATTACAATATTTATTATGAGGTGGCAGCTGCAATATTTCTTTCATTTCTTACAGGATATGTAAGATTACAGTATAACATGAAGCTTAGAAGCAACAGATTGTTTTTACGACTTGCATTGTCTATCCTTTTCAACGATATACTGGATATAGTGACAGCCTTTACAATAAGTAATGCAGATGTATTGCCTGAAATGCTTAATATGGTCATTAATACATTGTATCTGTTATCATGTGCTTTAACAGGTGTGATCCTTTTGGATTATGCGTCTGAATCATTAAAAAATCTTGGGATAGAACAGGAAAAATGGCATATAAAGGCTGGGATCATAATAGGGATAATATATTTTTCACTGATAATACTGAACTTTTTTACAGGCTGTATTTTTGACTTTAAAGGAAAGCAATACAACCACGGATCACTTTATATGTCGATATATGTATTTCCATACTTTTACTTCGTGACAGGATCGATAGGGCTTCTGAAGGTAGGATATCATAGAGGAAAGAAGGTACTGTTATCTATATTTGCATATATGAGCGTGATGATCGCAGGAGCACTCATTCAGGTCTTTGTAGCTCCATATACACTTCTGAATATATTTGCAGGCTCAGTAGGTATAACGATCCTCTTATTTTCACTTGAGACACCAGAGTATGAGAAACTAAATAAAACAATGGAACAGCTTAGACGGGCAAAAGAGGCTGCACAGGATGCAAATGAGGCAAAGAGCCGGTTTCTTGCAAATATGTCACATGAGATAAGGACTCCGATAAATGCGATAATGGGTATGAATGAGCTGATATTGCGGGAGTCAAAGGAAGCATCTACGATTGAATATGCACAAAATATTGCATCGGCAAGTGAATCTTTGCTTGGAATAATAAATGATATATTAGATCTGTCAAAAATAGAATCAGGGAAAATGGAAGTGGTTCCTGCAAATTACAGCCTCAGGACATTGATCACTGATTGCTGTAAGATGATAGAAGGAAGGGCATCGGCAAAAAAACTTGAGCTTATAATAGATGCAGACAAGACTACGCCATGTAACCTTTACGGAGATGATGTAAGGCTCCATCAGATCATAACAAATATACTGACGAATGCTGTAAAATATACACATGAAGGTTCGGTTACTTTGCGGATCAGGTGGAAATCTGCAGGAGATGGGAAAAAAATACTTCTTATAGTATCTGTGGAGGATACAGGTATAGGAATCTCTGATGAAAATAAAGAAAAACTGTTTGGTTCATTTGAGCGGTTCGATAACGAAAAGAATAAGGGAATAGAAGGAACCGGACTTGGACTGGCCATAACAAAGCAGCTGGTAGAACTTATGGATGGAAATATCGGTGTCTACAGCACAATAGGAAAGGGTTCTCTTTTCTATGTGGAGATACCACAGGAGATAGCAGCTTTGGGGGAGCTGGGAGATATAAATATAAACAAACGTACCCAAAACACCGTATACAAAGAAAAATTAGTTGTACCCGATAAAAGAATACTTGTCGTAGATGATGTCAAGGTAAATCTTAAAGTAATAGAAGGCCTGTTAAAGAAGACACAGATCCAGATCGAAATTGCGGATGGAGGTGCAAAATGTATAGAAAAGGCTTATAATAAAAAATATGATGTTATATTATTAGATCATATGATGCCGGAAATAGACGGCGAGGATGCATTAAAGGAAATAAAAAAAGAAGGATGCATAAACCATGACACACCGGTCATTGTGCTTACGGCATATGTGATGGCGGGAGCCAGGGAAAAATATATCGAAAAAGGTTTTGATGACTACCTGTCGAAGCCGGTATCAGGTGAAGATCTTGAGGATATGCT
>ERZ773104.2427-NODE-2427-length-20911-cov-4.687620_pt1 | contig 20911 bp, 17 predicted proteins | sample MGYA00511920_ERZ773104 | MGnify/ENA primary metagenome ERZ773104 (study PRJEB29015, sample SAMEA2737857) | human gut metagenome | biome: human gut; feature: human-associated habitat; material: faeces | place: China | collected 2012 ...
GTTTCTTTTCTCCGCCCGAAAAACCCTCGTTTACCGAGCGACCGGCCAGTTTATTATCCAACTCCACAATCTCCCGCTTTTCCCGCATAAGTTTCAAGAAATCGGTAGCCGACAATGGTTCAAGGCCTCTGTACTTGCGTTGCTCGTTCACAGCCGTGCGCATAAAATTAACCATACTCACACCCGGTATCTCCACCGGATATTGAAAACTCAAAAATATACCTTCGTGAGAACGATCCTCGGGTGACAAAGCCAAAAGGTCTTTCCCATAAAACTCGACCGAGCCACGAGTCACCTCATAAGCCGGATTACCGGTCAATACGGCGGAAAGCGTACTTTTCCCCGAACCGTTAGGCCCCATAATCGCATGCACCTCGCCCGGTTTCACTTCGAGGTTTATACCTTTCAATATCTCTTTGCCATTTATGCTGGCATGTAAATCTTCAATCTTCAACATAGATATTTCGTTTTATTCTTTTCTTTATTTATTCCCTGCCGTTACCGCAACTACTTGTCCCGCCACGACATATACACCACAAGGCAAATAGTCGGTATTCAAGCCCTCAACTACATTCATTATCTTCACTATTTGTCCCGTCACTTTGTAAACAGGCAACTGCATCGACCGATCACTTTGTACGAACAAACGTCCGTTTGCAGCGTACACTCGACCCACCGAATGATCTGCCGGCGAATCCACTCCATCGACAATACGGTCGATATGCACCGGATAACCGTCGTTTTCCCCGGGAATATATCCCCAATTCCGGCACGAAGCACCACCTTCCGTCGCATTATTATTCAACGCTTCCAAAAAACCGCTTCCGGCAGACTGCATCTCAGCCCTACGATATGCAGTGCCTTGTTCATCGACCTCCGCACCTTCTATGACTGCATCGCCGTTATAATAACAAGAATGTACATTCGATTCACTCAACCGGCACACCTTGACACCAGCGACATCGCTGTATACATCGCCTGTCGAATAACTATTCCACAATAACTTATAAGCCTTTCCAACCAAGCCTCCGACGCTTCCCTGTGAAGAACCTTCCACATCTATATGTGCGTCGATTAAAGAGATATTTCCTCGATTATAGCTATTGTACACCGGCTTTTCACAATATCCGACCAGTCCACCCGCATAAATAGCATTCCAACCGGACGAAGAGCGGGGAGCCGAACTTTCTATTTTCAAACCTCCACGATTCCAGCAATCTACAATCAGGCACCCGGTATTCTGACCCATCCCTCCCCCGACCGACAACATCGAACCATTCGATTTAACCTCGATCTCACCCTCGTTGCCACAAGTGTACAACGAATCGGTTTGCGAACTATTATAAGAATAGGAGCAAACGCCTCCTACCTGTACTTCAAAACCATCGCTTTCACAAATCACGGAGTCCCTATTGAAACTGTGCGTTATACCCATGCTTGCCGAGGAAACCCCGCCGACATAAGCACTCCCTTCATGGACATTCACCTTAACGACCGAATGGTTCTCGCAACTATCCACCCGGAATGAATAATTACTTGAAATTCCGCCCACCGACACACTTCCCGAAGTATTGCCCGATACGAGAATACCAGATGCTTATACGATTATCAATCCCTATACCTTTTTGGTCGCAGATTATTTAGCGAAGTCCGCGGGATTGAGTTTTTCTCCCTCCAGTATTTACTATATTCCTTCCCACATGCGGAAAGACACGGTTGCGGACGGCAGCGACATACAAGATAGGCTGGTCAATCTAATCAATGTTCCGGATATTAATTTAAGGTCTAATTTGTATACCACGGAAGACTTTCTAGACAGCCTTCAAGTGAGTAAAAACTATATGGCGGATCAAAATCTATACATTCGGGAACGTATTTTCGATATGTGGATCGGAGATTGGAATAAGACGAACGAAAACTGGGAGTGGCAATCACATACCGTCAATGATAGCGTAATTTATACCCCGATCGTGATCGATAGGAATCATGCTTTCACGAAGGTGGACGGAGTATTGTTCAAGCAAATGTTGAAGATGTTATCGTTGGATTTTATCTGTAATTATGATAGCTTGATTTTAAAAGATACAAAGAAAATCAATAAGCTAGCTTTTGCGCTGGATATGGCGGTAGCAGGCCGCAGTGATGAGTCGGTTTGGATACGCCAAGCCCAAGAAATTCGGAAACAGATGACCGACTCTTTGATCGATAGCGCTTTTACTTATTTGCCGGAAGGTGTAAAACATGATGAGATAGAACTGATTAAACGAAAGTTGAAACGAAGGAGGCTAGAACTGGAAGCGGTTGCCAGCCAATATTATCGCTTATTGCAACGTACGCCAGTGGTTGCCGGAACCAATCAATCCGATTATTTCTTGATCGAGCGGCAAGCGCCGGACCGAACTATTTTACGGATTTATGATCCCGAGACCGGAGACTGTAGGTTGGAACAACAATTCTCCGGCAGGGAAACCAAGGAACTGTGGTTATACGGGCTTGCGGGAAACGATACGTTTGAAGTGAAGGGAAATACACGGAAAGATTTTCCGATATACTTGATCTCCGGAGAGGGGGAGAACCAATACCAATTGAATCATAACCGGAAAATACATGTCTATGATAAGGATTATAAATATGATTACCAGAAGATAAAATACCATAAGATATCTTTTACCCCGTGGGGAATATATGACTCGGATAAAGGTATAAGTTTGGGTACGTTCTTTACATATACGATGTATGGCTTTAAACGAGCCCCATTTACCTATCAGCATCGGATCGGGTATAATTATTTGAAAGGGTTTATGTATGCAGGTGTCTTCCCTAATTATGACGGCCGGAGACGTTTATACCTGAATGCCTCCATCTCTTCACCCCGTAACTTCGAGAACTTCTTCGGATTTGGAAATAATACGGCGGGCTATAAAGAGGAAAAAAAGAATTATAACCGGGTGAAGCTCCGGACGTATATGCTTAATCCATCCTTCGAGATGGATTTGAGGAAGGAAGAGGTGGTGACATTCTTTGGCTCTTTGGATATGTATAAGGCTAAACGTACGGATGATCGATATATTTATACGGTTTATGGAGAAGATCATCCTATTTTCCGTACGAATTATTTCGTGGGTCTTGGGGCTACTTACCGGATAACGAAACAGCCTTATTCGTGGCTTCCCCTATTGGAAACCGAATGGACGGCCGGATGGAAAATGAATTTGAAAAAGCCGGAGCGTAATTTCCCCTATGCGCAGGGAAGCCTTTCATGGAACGTACGGTTCTCGGATCGTTTTACTTGGGCCTCCTTGATGAAGGGGACGGTATTATTCGATAATGACTATGAGTTCTATCAAGCCGCCACGATTGATTTAAGGGGATTTCGTGATAACCGTTTTATCGGAAAGCAATCCTTTTACCAATACTCGGATTTACGCTTGGACATGGGAAAACTAAAGAATCCGTTCACTCCCTTAAAATATGGTCTATTCGCGGGCTTTGATTATGGTAGGGTCTGGTTTCCCGGTGAGCGTTCCCATAGTTGGCATACTTCCTATGGTGGCGGGATTTGGCTTACTTTCTTGAATAAGTTCACCACTAAATATTCTTGGTTCGGCTCGACGGATAGTTTCCGGTTCGCCTTTGAGTTGGGGCTTGGGTTTTGATATAGTCTCAAACTTACACGATACTGATGAGGGAAATTCTCATCATAATAAGGAGGGTTATTGTCTATTTCTATATTTGTTCTTGTCTTCTGTCGTATGATCCGGTAAAAACGTGTACGTGTTTTCCGAAAAACATGTACGACTTTTGTGGAAAACATGTACGTGTTTTTTCAGAAATATAATCATGTTTTTAAGGATGATGATAATCAATGATTTACATATTCGTGTTATTTGCATGCTTATTGTTTGGATTTATTGAGTGAAAATCCATACATTTGCCTTTGATCAATTTTGTTCTTGTTATGAAATGGTTAAGGGCAATGTTTTTGTGCATGGTCGTTTTTGCCGCATTGACTGTGGTCGCCAACGATTCTTTCTCCCAAAAGGAGGTACGGGTGTGTGCTTCTACATCTTTATTTTCAATAGCGAATAAAGAGCCGGCTGCTTTCATCTCTTTTCAAGAAATCATAACTCCTTTGACGTCTTTCCCCGCTTTTGGGGAGAAGCTTTTGTTTCTTATTGCCTCATTGACTTTTTTCCTCGCTTTGTTTACCCTGTCGGTAGCTTTGTTGTTTTACGAACGGAGGGTAAGTTATGTTCGATTAAAATCCGTCTTTTGGCAAGAACGATACTCTTGCTATGTGCTTTGTCGTATGCTGGATTAGACATGATTATGCCCTGTCTTTAAGGGTATAGGGGAGAATTGTGTCAATTTATTATATACGAAAAACAAGCGTATCATGAACTCTATATATCGAAATTTTATTATCACGTTGAAGGTAAATAAAATGGCGGTAACACTAAATATATGCGGCCTCGTTATCGCCTTTACTTTATTTGATAGCGTAGCTATCCGTACGGAATCCGAACGAACTTTTGATAAAATACACTCGAAAGCCGAGGCTATTTATCGATTGGATTGTGTGACAAGTAAAAGTCAATGGCCTACGCAAATCCTGCCTTTTGCCCAAGCGTTCGCCTCGTCTTCTCCACATATATTGGAAAGTACGATCATAAATCCTTACGTAGGGGAAGTTTATTTTACGATCAGGAGGGACGAGATTCTCAAAGGTTATAAGGAACCGGTGATAACCTGTACTCCGGGGATCGTTTCTATATTTGACTTCCAATTGGTGGAAGGTTCACTGGATTGCTTAGATGATCCGGAGAAATGCCTTTTGCCGGAGAGTATGGCACGGAAGATATTTGGCGAGTCATCGGCTATTGGTAAGGAGTTGCTTGCGGAAGAAGAGATTTGGAGCAAGGAACGGAAATCACTAGTCGTAGGAGGAGTTTATAAAGATTTCCCGGAAAACACACAATTGAATAATGCCATTTATACTTCTTTATCGTCGACTTATTGTATGGATGATTGGGATAACTGGATTTTCCTTTGTTATGTCCTTTTAGATGATCCGTCACAAAAAGATCTCATTTGCTCCCAGTTTAACCAAGCATTCCCCTTCAAGCAATACGAGAGGCTCCAAGAGGTACAGACCCGTTTGGTGAATTTATGCGATATTTATTATATGAATGATATGAATAGCGTTACTTACATAAAATCAGGGAATAAAAGACAAACAGATTTGTTGTTTAGCGCCTCGTTTCTAGTGGTATTGATAGCAGTGATTAATTTTATAAACTTTACAATGGCATTGGTTCCGGCAAGAATAAAAAGTATTAACATCCGCAAAATTCTAGGGGACTCGGTACGGTGGTTGCGTGGATTTCTTTGGTTGGAGTCTTTTCTTTTTGCGTTATTGTCTTATGCTATATCCTTGTTGCTGTTATTGGTTTATGAAGGTTGCATTGGAGGAGGCTTTCATATGAAGGGAATAGTTTTTTTGGGTGGATTATTTATGGCTTTGTGTGCGGGACTATTGGCCGGTGCATATCCGGCTATTTATGCGACTTCTATTCCTCAGCGAATCGTGCTGAACGGTTCTTTCGGTTTGTCTCCAAAGGGAAAAAGAATGCGGGAATGTCTGGTTGGTTTTCAGTATACGGTTTCAATTATATTGATCGTCCTGTCACTGTTTATTTATAAGCAGATAGAGACAATGCGGAGTCATTCCTTTGGTTTCGGGAATGATAATGTAGTTGTCGTAGAATTGAATAAGGAGATAACCGAGAAATATAAAGAGAATTTTACCAACCGTTTGCGTGATTATGCGGGAATTGAGGATGTGGCTTTCGCCGCTAGTAAGATAGGAGCGACTAATGAGAATCTTGGCGGGGCCGCAGAGTTTAATGGAGAGACTATTTATTTTTATTATTTGAATGTATCACCTAATTTTTTATCCCTTATGGATATTACCGCGAACGAGGGACGTGTCTCAAGGATGGAAGATGGGAGGAATAAAGAGTTACTTTTGGTTTTTGACCAAAAAGCGAAAAGGCAATTAAACCTTCATGTGGGTGACCGTATGAAAACCTTTTGGGGGAATGATGCCCGGGTATTAGGATTTACGGATGAGGTGGTGATCGCTTCCACACATAAAGCATCGGAGTCGCTAGCTACTTATCCTGTCGCTTTTGTGACGAATGAAGAATTATATATGCCTTACGCTTATATAAAGTTGATGCCGGGGGCTGATAAAGGGAATGTTTTACTTTATATTAGGAATATGCTCAACGAACTTTCCCCTTCATGTTTACCTGATTTTGAGTTTTGCGATACATTCTCCCGGCATCTGTATGAAAAAGAAATCCAGTTTGGCGACCGGGTTATTTTATCCAGTGTTTTATCTATCTGGATGGCATTGGCAGGTATTTTAAGTCTGGTATTGTTTGATGTCCACTATCAGCGGCGAGAAATTGGTATAAGGCGGGTGTATGGATCTTTCGTGAGTGAGATACTATATCGTTTGAATAAAGTCTATTTAAAGGTCTTGCTCATTAGTTTTGTTATCTCGATTCCAGTTTCCTATTATTTTATGGAGAGATGGGCCAGTAATTTTATGGAGAAAGCCCCTGTCGGTTATTTGATTTATTTTGTCGCATTGCTAGGGATCAGTATCCTGACGGTAGGAGTGGTCACGTTCCAAAGTTGGAGGGCGGCGAATGAGAATCCGGTGGATATGTTATAGGCAACTTACATCGGCAACGAAGTTAACTTCATCGGCAAAGTATCTTAGGTTACTTTGCCGACGAACTTAAGATACTTTGCTGATGAAGCTAAGATACTTAGAACTTATTTCTTCAAGGCCTCCAAAACTTGAGGCATCATAGTACAGATATAATGTTCTTCTTTCGCTGTAAAGAAATTGCCATCGACTACGGAATCCTCATCTGTTGCTTGTCCTTTGCTAATGGCAGGCTTAGCCAACGGATGTACCGCTAGCTTCTTTCCTTCCGTGATTCCGGTGAAGTCGAAGAGCATAGCGGCAGCGCAATGTCCAATCATAATTTTACCCTTTTCCCCGAAATTCTTAATCACATCCATTAGATCGATATTGTATTGTTTGCTAGCGTTCTGCTGGAAAACAGGAACCGCATCGCCACAAGCGAATACCATTGCGTCGTATTCATCTTCATGCCCTTTTAAATTAGCGATCACATCGTCTACTGTCAAAGCTATGCCAGAGTTCGTTTTGATCTCTTTTGAATCGGCTACCGCATATACTTTATAAGTAATGCCATTCTCGAAAAATGATTCCAAATATTGGAACAAACCAAATCCATTTACTGGATTTACCGCTAAAACTGCTACTTTCTTTGCCATAATCGTAAATTATTAAGTGATACAATAGTTATTTTTCGTAAGTTTATTACTTTTGTGGCGTAAAAGTAAGCCCCTTTTTTAGAGAAAACAAGAAGGCACTTATAAATAAGGAACTTACATGGATGTAACCATTGTTGAGATTCAAGTAAATAGAAAAGGTTAAAAAATGAAAAACTTTCATCCGACAGGGAATTGCCCCGTAAGAGACGTATTGAGCCGGCTAGGAGATAAATGGTCTATGCTAGTGCTTATCACTTTAAGTGCTAACGGTACCATGCGTTTTAGTGATATCCATAAAACCATTGCGGATGTATCGCAACGTATGCTGACCGTAACCTTGCGCACGTTGGAATCGGATGGTCTGATCGAACGAAAGGTCTATGCGGAAGTTCCTCCCCGAGTAGAATACTGCTTAACGGAAAGAGGATTAAGTCTTATTCCCCATATCCAAGGCTTGGTGGATTGGGCGTTGCAGCAGATGAGTGGTATTATGGAAAGCCGGGTTTTACATACGTCATGACTTGCTCTGGCATTAATCTATCAGTGAGCTTTTTCTGCAAAAATATCTGCCAGCGACCGTTGGGTTAATTTACTCTCAATCCAAGCAAGGACATCAAATGTCTTTAAAAGTTGGCGTTCATATTTATCTTGTTCGATTTTTTGAATGTCTTTTTGGTATTGTAGCCAGCGTTTATTTCTAGCTTTCTCGTATGATGGAAGCGGATAGCCCTGTATAAACTTGAATATTAACTTTTCTGTGATATAAGTCTGTTTCTCGAAGCGGATGTTTCTTTTGATGGAAATAATTTCGTTCTCAAAGAAATCATAATTGCCTAATTCTGCTTGGAGTAAAAGATTTACCAATCTTGCTATCTTGTAAGAAGGAAATGCGCAAAATAACTTTCCCAAACTAAATATCTTTTTCATGTATTTGCGAGCTTGTACATAATCTTTCGTATACATGCCTAATACAGCGAAGCTTAGATATAACCGTAATTGAGACTCAAGTCCTAATGATGTTACTTTTTTTAGTAATTCATTTTCTTGCTTATCCCTTAGCTCTAAGGCCTGTTCAAAGTTTCCGGCTTGTAACAAGCTATTGGATTTGTAGATATATATCAAGGTTTTCAGATGTAAGATGAATTCAGTGGAGTACTCATTTTGTGTTAATTCTTCTAGTTTAGAAAGGAAAAAGGGAGTTTCATGATATAATCCGGCAATACATAAACTGTCTAAAATACCTTGTATGGCACTTAAATAGTAGATAGGAGGATTTAATATTAAATGTTGGTTGTCGTTAAATAAGTTGATAAGCTCTTGGTAATATCGGATAGCCGATTTATAATTGCCGGAGTTAAGATAATAAGTGGCTTGGAATAGCAAATGTAACTTTTGCGCTTCGAATCCTTGGTAGGAATTGTTTGCGATTAAATGGAGTTCGCTCAATACGAGATCGTTTAAATCCTCTTTTTGTTTGTCGGAACGGATATAGCCTTTGTTAATTAAACGGTGTTTAAGAATATCGTATAGCTGTGTATGTTGATTAAGGGTTCTTGCGTATTTTAATACTTCATTGATTTTCATTTGCTTGTTTACCAGCTGCTTTTCTGAGATTGTTTTAAAATCGAGAGCGCTTAAGTATTTCAGTTCCGTTCTCCGAATCAATAAAAGCAAGGAATCATTTTCATAAGTGATCGCTAATTTTTTTGCTTTATCTAATTCAATGAAAGCTTCATCAAATATTTCTCGTTCGAATAATACGCCAGCCTTTGATATATAATTGAAAATTCTTGTTTGGACATCCTGTTTTTCTCTTAGTCTAACTAAACATTCTAGAAGTACCCGATATAAATGTTTGACTGCGGTCTCGAAACTCTTCCCGTCTTGAATCTGACAAAAGCGTGTATACAGCTGTTCGGGAGACGTATTAGCGTCTATTAGATTAAAAAGGGTGAGGTATACCTTATCACCGTTTTGAAGGTTTGCGCAAAGATGGAAATATCTTTTCTCAGCTTTTGTCAAGGTGTTGACAAGCATTAATAATATGTATGTGTTATTCATGGACTTTTGATGTTATCAAGTGTTTGATATATAGTGAATATGAGAAATTGTATGATGCAAATATATCGATTTGGGTTTATCTACGATGAAGATTAATTGATGATTTTTATATTTTGGATCTTTTTATATTTGCGACATCGGTGAATGAATTTAAATTAACATGAAATCTGGTGTACCAAGCGGAATATATGATATTTTTGTTAAACGAATGATTAATAAGAGAAAAGCATGAAAGACTTACGGAATCATAATATATTGGTTGTTGGAAGTAGCAATACCGATATGGTCGTAAAGACGAATCATCTCCCTCGTCCGGGAGAGACGGTATTAGGCGGAACATTTTTTATGAACCCGGGTGGGAAAGGAGCGAATCAAGCGGTTGCTGTTGCGCGGTTAGGGGGACAGGTCTCGTTTATTTGTAAAACAGGCAGTGATATATTCGGACATCAATCCCAGCAGCTATTTGAGGAAGAGGGGATTGATACTTCCTATATTTTCTCAGATCCGAAGAATCCATCTGGCGTAGCGTTGATTACGGTGGATGCTCATGCTGAAAACTGTATTGTGGTGGCCTCCGGAGCTAATGCTAATCTATTACCTTCTGATTTAGCGAAATCGGAAGAGGCGATAGAAAAAGCCGATTTGATTTTAATGCAATTGGAGATTCCTATGGATACTGTCGAGTTTGTCGCTAAGATGGCATCGAAGAAGAACAAACGGGTAATATTGAATCCGGCTCCAGCTCAAACTTTGTCGGCTACGTTACTCCGGCATCTGTATATGATTACCCCGAATGAGACAGAGGCAGAGATGATCTCTGGCGTGAAGATCACGGATGAGGTTTCCGCAAAGAAGGCTGCGCAAGTTATAATGGAGATGGGAGTACAGAACGTAATCGTTACTTTAGGCTCAAAAGGAGCTTTGATCTATTGTGATTCCATGGTAGATATGGTTCCTGCGATAAAAGTGGAAGCCGTTGATACTACTGCCGCCGGGGATATTTTCAACGGCGCTTTAACGGTGGCTTTGGCTGAGGGGCGGGATTTAAGGGAAGCCGTGAGATTCGCTTGCAAAGCTTCCGCCATTTCCGTGACTCGTGTGGGAGCGCAATCTTCTGTTCCTTACCGGAATGAGGTGGATATTTTTGATTAATCTATAAAAACAATCTAATATTATGAAACAAACAGTATTTGCGGTGATAACGGTAGCCTCTTTATTTCTAGGGGCGACCTCATGTTCCCAACAACCCTCGGCAAAGGATCAAACGACGGTGCCCGCTGAGTTTACGATTAGTAAAGAAAAGTTGATGGATAAGATTAAGGGAGGTTGGGCCGGACAAACCATAGGCTGTACGTATGGCGGTCCGACGGAGTTCAAATATAACGGAACGATGATTCAAGAATACGTACCGATCGTATGGCCGGACGGATATATCAAGTGGTGGTACGAGAATGTACCCGGATTGTACGATGATGTTTATATGGACCTTACATTCGTGGATGTCTTTGACCGGTTGGGATTGGACGCTCCTGTGGACTCATTCGCCATGGCGTTCGCTACGGCGGGATATACGTTATGGCATGCTAACCAGTCGGCACGTTATAATATTTTGCAAGGGATCATGCCTCCGGCGTCCGGCCATTGGCTGAATAACCCTCATGCGGATGATCTGGATTATCAGATCGAGGCGGACTATGCCGGACTGATGTCGCCGGGTATGCCGAATACGGCTTCCGAGATTTCTGATAAGATCGGGCATATCATGAATTACGGAGACGGTTGGTACGGCGGTGTGTATGTCGGGGCGATGTATTCGTTATCGTTTATCTCGGATGATATCGAGTTTATCGTGACCGAGGCGTTAAAGACGATACCGGAGCAAAGTACCTATTATAAATGTATGAGCGATGTGATCCGCTGGCATAAGGAATATCCGGACGATTGGAAACGCACTTGGTTTGAGTGTGAGAAGAAATGGAGCTCGGATATTGGTTGTCCGGATGGCGTTTTCGTTCCGTTCAATATCGATGCCGTGATCAATAGCGCATACATTCTTATCGGCTTGCTTTATGGTGAGGGAGATTTCTATAAGACATTGGATATCTCTACCCGTTGTGGACAAGATTCGGATTGCAACCCAGCCTCTGCGGGTGGTATCTTAGGAACAATCCTTGGTTATAGCCGTATACCGGATTATTGGATGAAGAACTTGAGAGAGGTGGAGAATATGGATTTTGCCTATACGACCATCTCATTGAATAAGACTTACCAAATGGGCTTCGATCAAGCGTTGCAAGTGATAGAGCGCAACGGCGGTTCCGTTTCAGGTGACGAGGTGACGATCAAATGCCAGCAACCTGTAGCCGTTCGTTACGAGAAGGCTTTCGAGGGTATGTATCCGATAGAGAAAGTGGCGGTTAATAAGAATTTGTCCGATGTAGGAGAACTTCCATTTGAGGGAACAGGCGCCGTATTCAAAGGCTTTGTGAACGCTAAAGATGATAAATACGTAGCGAAAGTAGAGATGTACCTAGATGGGGAGCTGGTTGAGACGGCGAACCTTCCGGCATCCTATACGACTCGTAGGAACGACCTGTTTTGGAAGTATCAGCTGCCCAAGGGAAAACATACGGCTACGTTTAAATGGCTAAATCCACGTAATGATGTCTCCGTACATTTCGGTGAGATACTGATTTACTCGGATGCTCCGAAAGAGATTGTTCACCAATAAAATTATAAAGATTATGAAGAAATCATTGTTTCTGATGGGCTTATTCGCCTTGTTTATCTCCTGTAAGGGGAATGTTTCTCAAACCGATAAGCCTCAACCGGTAAATCTTATTCTAGATACCGATTTAGGTCCGGACTATGATGATGTGGGCGCTATGGCCTTGATGCATGCCTTGGCGGATAGCGGTCAGGTAAATATTCTTGCGACTCTTTCCTCCAACCATGATGAGCGGGTGGTGCCTTGCATTGAGGTGCTGAATACTTATTTCAACCGTCCGGACATACCGGTAGGGGCACCAAAGAGCGAACCGGGGGCCTCCTTGACTACTTGGCATAAAACGAAGTGGACTGACGAGTTACCCGCTAACTATCCGCATCATACGGCGAAGACTTCCGACGCTCCGGATGCCCTGAAGGTGTATCGTAAGATTCTGAGCGAACAACCGGATACCAGCGTTGTTATTTGTACGATTGGTTTCTTCTCTAATTTAAGGGATTTGCTTCAATCGGGAGCTGATGAATATAGCGATCTCTCCGGAAAGGAATTAGTCGCCAAGAAAGTGAAACGTTTGGTTTCTATGGCGGGCCTGTTTCCGGAAGGTAAAGAATTCAATGTGTATTGCGATGTCCCTGCCTCTAAAGTCGTAGCGGAGGAATGGCCTACAGAGATTGTCTTTAGCGGTTTTGAGATCGGGAACGTAATCTTGACCGGAAAGAAACTGGTGCAAATGAACGTGGAGAACAGTCCTGTAAAAGATGCGTATGCCCTTTGTTTTGCGGAGGGAGACCCGGAAGGGCGCATGAGCTGGGATCATACGGCGGTATTGGTCGCTATAAAAGGTTATGAGCCTTATTTCGATGTAGAGCGAGGAACCTTTCATGTCGTAGATGATGAGGGGACTAACAATTGGGTGGCAAATCCCAATGGCCGTGATCTTCGTTTGATCGAGAAGATGCCGCCTACGGAGGTCGCTTCCTTGATAGAGAATTATATGATGCATCAACCATCTATTAAATAGTATTTTTATGTATATCGTACAAGATTATTCTTTAGCTGTCATATTCTGTGTCGTTACGATGCTTTGTTGGGGATCGTGGGGGAATACGCAGAAATTAGCCTCCAAGACTTGGAGATATGAGTTCTTCTATTGGGACTACGTGATTGGTGTCTTGCTCTTTTCTCTGATTTCCGGCTTTACCTTGGGTAGCATCGGGACGGAAGGACGCAGTTTCCTGCCGGATTTGGCGCAAGCGAACCTCGCTAGTTTAGGGAGTGCCTTTTTGGGCGGTATTATTTTTAATGCTGCCAATATCTTGTTGTCTGCGGCGATCGCCATTTGCGGATTGTCGGTTGCTTTTCCGGTTGGGATCGGATTAGCCTTGGTGCTAGGCGTATTGGTTAACTATTTCGGGGCGGCGAAGGGGGAACCAACTTATATCTTTATCGGTGTAGCTTTAATCACGGTCGCCATCATCTTGAATGGCCTGGCTTATAAGAAAGCCTTGGTCGGTACCAAGAAAGTATCGGGGAAGGGGATCCTTATATCGGTTGTGGCCGGCGTGATCATGGCCTTTTTCTATCGTTTTGTTGCCGCTTCCATGGATATGGAGAATTTCGCTTCTCCGGCACCCGGGAAGTTGACGCCTTATACCGCCGTATTTGTTTTTGCCATAGGAGTATTTGTTAGTAATTTCTTGTTTAACACATTGGCAATGAAACATCCGGTGGAAGGTAAGCCTGTCTCCATATGCGGTTATTTTAAGGGAAATATGAGTACGCACCTCGTGGGTGTATTGGGGGGTGTTATCTGGTGTATCGGTCAATCTTTCAGTATGATAGCGTCAGAGAAAGCGGGAGCGGCTATATCTTACGGATTGGGGCAAGGAGCTACGCTAGTCTCCGCTTTATGGGGCATCCTTATCTGGAAAGAGTTCAAGGGAGCACCAGCCATTTCCAATCGTCTGAATGTCGGGATGTTTATTTTATTCGTGATCGGACTTGGGTTCTTAATTTATGCGGGAGCTTAAATAACGTTATTTTTATTTATTCCGGAAAAAACATTACCTTTGTTCTTGTTTCTTGTTTATGGGAGTTTAATAACGAAAAAAAGACGATCTATGAAAGAAGAAGGTGATGTATTCAAAAAGTTCCGTGATTCCTTCAGTAGGATGGAGGGACATTTCCATATACTAGAACAGCGTGTGCCGGTTGAACTTCAGATGGAGTATTTCAAATACTCGGAAAACGTACGGAAGGAAAACCGGCCTCCCCGTCCCTTATCGGAGGATGAGTGCGAGACCCTGTACAACACTTTGTTGACGGAGGAAACCAAGGACAAGCCCGAGAAGAGATATCTGTTATCTCAATTGGCTACCTCGAAATCCGTCCGTGCGTACCGCTTGTTGGAGGAATACACCCAGCATCCGGACCCAGAAGTGACAGATTGGGCCTACATGGCTTTGATGGAGTCTCGTATCTCCTTAGAGTCCGATTTCTCCGACGAGAAACAAATTTATATCTCGACCGGCTTGGGAGGAAAAGGGGAGAAGCTGCGTTTCTATGTCTTGATGACGTCTAAAGGCAAGAAACCTTTCCAAGAATATCAGCGGCAGACAATCGAGCGGGAGTTCGCTTATTATCTGCCGAAAACGGACTGCGAGATCGAGCGTTTGACGATCGGTGAGCAGTATGTGGAGTTGGTGTTCTTGATCCCGGTGCGTACGGATATAAAAGCCACGTTGGATCGGGTGATCAATGAATGTAACCAATACGGCGATTTCCTCTCGAATGTTTTCACGATCACGAATGTCAAGGAATTGACAGCGGAGGAGGTTTCCGAGATTATAAATAAGAATGGAGACGATTAAGCAAGCTATTAAGTATGGTGTAGTCGGGTTGAGCAATACCTTGATAACGATGATCGTTATCTGGGTGATGATGAAACTCTTCGGATGCCGGGAAGGTTTATCTAACTTAACGGGATATGTGGCAGGCATATTAAACAGTTTCATCTGGAACAAGCAATGGACTTTCAAGGGAAGTTCCACCGGATGGACGAAAGGGGCGGTTCGGTTCACGATCGCTTTTATTATTTGTTATGCTTTACAGTACGGATTGGTACTGATCTTGAATTCCCGACTTACGATCGATCATTACTACAACCACTTGATTGGAATGGCTTTCTATACGGTGATTAATTTTTTAGTAAATAAGTTTTATACCTTTAAAGCTTAAAAGGCATGAAGAAGTTAGCGGTTATAGTCCCGTGTTACAACGAGGAAGCCGTGATCGAGGAATCGTATCGGCGTACGAAAGAGGTCTTGGTAAAGTTGCCGAACCCTACGGAGATTATCTATATAAATGATGGTAGTCAGGATAAGACACGTTCTTTGTTGGATCATATAGCCGCAACACTTCCACCGATTATTTCGAATATCATCATCGTTCCGTTCGTACTGCGTTACGGTTATGGTGTGACACTTCCGATTCCGTTTATGATGCTGACGGTTGGAATTGGTGAGGTGATCTCCTGCACTGTTCTTGGTCTGATCGTGTACGGAGCATTGAAGAAATATAAAGGAACACTTTTCCGCACAGCTTAATCTATATCTGAATGGTATCAAAAAGAGCGGACATATAACTCATTTCATAACAGTTATATGTCCGCTCTTTTTTATTTTCTATACACAACTATCCAATATACGCATTTCCGCTTCCGGATGTCATCTGATCCATCTCTTCATACTTCACGCTGTGTCTTGTACTGTCATTCAAGTCTTCATACACAACATTCGTATCACTATATCCCACCAGAATAACCGCATTCTGCGAATCCAGCATTGCAATGACCGGTCTGCCCTGATTGATAATGTACAGGATCTCTTCTGTCGTACATCCGGTCAGGTCATAGGCAGCACCATCATTTATATCCTTCAAAATATCAATTGGCTTCTCCTGGTTTTTAAGACGGTCCTTGATTGTATTTAATACGTCATCTTTCTCTGTGATCGAATACTGCAGGTTACGGTTACCACGCTCCCATACATAGTCCTGTGAGGAATCGACTACCACTCCGTTGTAATCATTTGCTTTCTTGATCGCATCCCCTGCCTTTGTATACACGCCCTGGATCTCACCATGTCCATAGACATAATATTTCTCCGGTGCGTCTTTGTCTGAAAATGTGATCGTCTGCGGTGTCTCGAACAGGATCTGTTTTGGTTTCAGTACTTTTGGTTCCTTATCCGATATCCCATCATTGTATGTCAGTCGTACCTGTGTCTGCTTCAGATCTGTCGCATATGTCTCCAGTGTAATATTGCTTTTCGTCTTCTGTTCATTGTTCGTAATATAATCCGGAGCTGTTGCAGTATAAGTGTCCCCATCCTTTGATGCACGCTCCAGCGTGATCATATCTTCATCAAATGCTGCATTTAAAATGTAAATGCCATCTGTCTGATAGGTTTTGATCACTTTTCCTTTTTGATTCCGGATCTCCAATTTGTACATTGGGACGGTTGCTTCTCCGGACACGGTATTTCCTATGTCTTCCGTCTTCGCAATTCCATATACAAAATCACTTCTGATGAAGCCCAGTGGACGGATGCATTCTCCTTCGCTGCAGGTTATTTTCTGCTTCTTTCCTGTCCCTACATTCAGGATCGATACTTTCGTTGCAGTTCCTAGTTCTCCGTCTGCCTGATATGCAATCAGACTTCCATCTTCCGATACGACATACTGCTGTGCGTCCAGACCTTTGACCAGTACTGTTTTCTCATCATCCTCTATACTATACTGATATAGTGTACCGTCCACCATGGTGTAGAGCATGTCTGTCTTCGCATCATAATAAGACATTTCTCCCAGTTCACTGACTGCCTGTGCATAAGATTTATTGGTAGAGATAAAGACTTTCTCTTCCACGGAATTTTTCTCTATATCGTAATAATATACGGCCACTCCGACTTCACCTTCATGCTCACCACGATTCATATATCCCGACACAAGGAAGGTCGTGTTGCCCTTTGCGTCTACTTTCAAAATCTTGATCTTGTGATCCGGAACCAGATTTCTCACATCTGTATTTTCCGCATCTGCAAATCCGAATACAAGTGACACCTCATCCGAATCTTTATTATAATTCCAAAGTTCATTTGCCTCGACAAATGATACGATCGTCCCGTCTTTATTCACCTTATAAGACAGATTCGTTGGTGCAATTCCGAGGATAATTCCCTTCTCATTCAGAACCTTCTTCGTCGCATCAAATATCTGATCCATCGTTCTGTCATAATCTAAGAGGTATGTCTTTTGTGCATCTGCGATGTATCTGACACGGAAGAATTCTTTGACCGCATACCGGTCGGATTCATTTTCCTCTCCTTTACAGCTTACCCTGTATTGTAACAATACCGACATGCAGGTACTGTTCAGTTCTTTGATACTCCAGCGTTCTTCCTGTTCTACCTGTGGTTTCAGACTGCCCCATGTAACCTGTTCGTAATTCGAATTGATCGTTACATGCTGAAGCGTCGTATTATCCGCATCATCCGTCGGCTCAAGCGCTGCTCCTACGCCTGCATTCTCTGCCTTTGCAAGTGCATTTTCATGATAATCACTGATATAATTCAGACACTGTGCAACATTGGCATCTTCATCACTGACAATTCTGGTGTAGAAATATACCGGATCCGCACCATTTCTGTTCAGCCGAACCTCCAGAATTCTTTCTTCATCCAGTACCTTATCTCCACTCAGATCCAGACTGAAGTTCTTTCCTGCCTTTTTGATTTTCTTAGATTCCAGTTCACTTGTCCCGTCCAGTGTGTAGACTTTATAGCTGGCTCCTGTAAATTTATTGCCATATGCTTCTATATTTACATCCAGACTCTGATCGGCTACCGGAGTGATGGTATTATGCATAGAAGACACATCCATCCTCTTTGCATAGCCTGTAAGTGTATTGATCTTATAATCTCCATATGAAAATGAGATCTGTGGAAATGTTGCGGCTCCCATATCAGCCGTCATGTTGTCATTCCCCTTATTCGTCACGTAGCTGAATATAATGACAGCCACGATAAATACTGCAGACAAAACGCCCACATTTATCAAACGTTTCTTTAAAGTTAATGTCATTTATACTCCCTCTTTATTCCGTTTTTCCCTGGTTATCTAACAGGCGCCCCAGTGTCGGTGACACCCTGAGTTCTGCTTCACATTTCCGAATAGATGCTTCGATTTGCTGCCGCCTTACAGATTCTTTCTGATCTGCTTTCTGATTCCTTTTTACTGCCCGGATCAGGATATTCTTCGGTGTGTGTTCCATATCGATGAATTCCAGTATCTGTGCTTCATCCCCCTCGCGCTCCAGATACTGTGCCCGGAGTCCGTCCGTGATCAGCGCCGCCATACGTTCCTTCAACAGTCCATATCTTAATACCGGTTCTAATACCTCATTCCGGATCTGTCGGTTCAATTCATGCTGGCAGCATGGTACAGACAGGATCACTTTTGCATCCCAGCCGACCGCTTTCGCCAGTGCATAATCCGTTGCCGTATCACAGGCATGTAGAGTTACTACCATATCTACTTTGTTGACTCCGGTATAATCTGCAATATCCCCTTCCAGAAATCTCAGCTTTTCATAGCCGTATTTCTCACTCAGTTCATTACAGTGACAGATCACCTCTTTCTTCAGATCCAGTCCTATGATTCTTATGTCATATTCTTTCAATTCATGCAGGTAATAATACATGGCAAATGTAAGATAAGACTTTCCACAGCCAAAATCCAGAATTGTAAGTTCTCTTCCCTTATCCAGCTCCGGAAGGATATCTTCGATAAACTCCAGAAAACGGTTGATCTGGCGGAACTTATCGGATTTTGCACGCACAATCTTTCCATCCTGTGTCATAACTCCAAGATCCTGAAGAAACGGTACCGGGACTCCCTCTTCCAACACATACTTTTTCTTACGGTCATGGCTCATATCAATCTTCTTTTTCCCGCCCTTTTTATCTTACTTTTTATGGTCACTTTTCCTTTTTTACTTACAAGAACCGTATAATCCGCTCTCTGTGTCTCCATCTGCATCTGGCGCATATTTCCCATATATTCGAGAAGTATTTCACAAGCTTTTTTCTCCTCCACATTCTCGTGAAATGCCTGATTGTTCCGGAACGATTCAAACTGGAAGTAAAGTACCTCTTTTTTCAGTACAGGTCTTATCTTTACCTTCTGCACATCATCTTTCTTCTTCGGATTACTCAGCGTTGCTGATATAAATTCTATATTTAAATTTTCCTGTAATAATTTACTTAATTCATTCATAATATTATATTTTACTGTTTTTTAGACAAGAGCGCAAGTATCATGGATAGCAATTTTACCGGACAGAACCGAGAAAATGCAGTTAAGGACGGAGGATTGCATGCAATCCTCCGTCCCCAACTATGAAACCGGGAATTTTATTGTCACTTTAAACAAATCTCCATCCAGATATAATTCAAATGTTCCGCCCTGCATTTCCGTCAGCGACTGTGCAATCGACAATCCCAGACCACTGCCTTCTGTGCTTCTTGATACATCCCCGCGGATGAATCGTTCCGTCAGCTCGGAAGCCGGGATGTTCAGCGGCCGTGCCGATATATTCTTCAGGCTGAAGCATGCCATGCCATCTTTCTTCTCGAGATCAGCATAAACTCTTGTTCCCTGCATCGCATATTTTGCCGCATTGTTATATATATTAGACAGCACTCTCCAAAGCCGTCTTCCATCTGCGCGGATCACAATCTCCTCATTCGGAAGGTTCATGACCTCTTCCAGATCTCCTGCCTTGAATTTTTCCTCGAATTCTCCACTCGTCTGCTGGATCATTTCCACCAGGTTCAGGTTCATGAATTCCAACGTAATATTCCCTGAACTTACCTTGGAAGCCTCTACGACGTCTTCTGTCAATGTCTTCAGGCGCTGTGATTTCTGTTCCAGAACTTCAATGTAACGCCGGATCTTCGGATCCTTAAAGTCCTCCTGCTTTAACAATTCTACATAATTAATGATAGATGTAAGCGGCGTCTTGATATCATGCGAGACATTCGTAATGAGGTCTGTCTTCAGCCGTTCGCTTTTCATACTCTTTGCAAGTGCTGTTTCCAGTCCTTCTCCAATAGAATTTACTTTCTCTGCAATCTCTTTCTGTTCTGCCAGTAATCCATTTACCGGAATCTGATACTCCACTTCGCCACCGGCAATCTTCTCGATCCCTATCATGATCTTTCCGGTTCCTTTTGCCTTTTGAACCATCCAGACGAATGCTGCGGCATCTGTTACCAGCAAGATGAATGCCCACGCCCAGGTAGTACTCCCATCTGCAGCAAATATATAGGTCAGCCAGTGGAACAATAAAAATGCTGCTAATCCGATCATCATTTTCCACAGATACCGGATGTTTTGAAGCATATCTTTCAAAAAGAGTAACAGCCATCTGAATACACTGTTCTTCCATACAGTCTTCGCCTTGATTCTTCTCACCAGACTCAAATATCCGAAAAGAAACATTGCGCAGGTATACAATGCCTCCACACTTCCAACCACTATTCCCGGCAGATACGACTCCACATTCTCCATATAGATCGTCTCTCCACTTGCATTCTGCCATGTAAATGCCCCGGCCTTTACTCCTACCAGCGCAACCACCGCCCAGAGTAACAGCACACTTGCAGCTGCCAGTTCTGTCTT
>ERZ773104.2457-NODE-2457-length-20728-cov-7.466841_pt1 | contig 20728 bp, 15 predicted proteins | sample MGYA00511920_ERZ773104 | MGnify/ENA primary metagenome ERZ773104 (study PRJEB29015, sample SAMEA2737857) | human gut metagenome | biome: human gut; feature: human-associated habitat; material: faeces | place: China | collected 2012 ...
GCCTTCCCAGAGACCTTCGGGACGGGGCTGGAGGAGCAGGACGGGGCGGCCTTCGGCGGCCAGCCGGGCCAGATCAGTAGGACCGGGGACGGCCGGGAGGGCCTCGGGCTCAAGGCCGGGCCAAAGAGCGGCGGCCAGAGGGCGGAGCATGTCGAGCGCGGCGGCCGTAGCCTGTTCGCTCTCGGAGGGACTGAGGACGAGACGGGGGGCCTGGCCCCGGAGCTGGGACAGGCGGAAAGCTTCTTCGAGGAGCAGGCGGCAGGACGCGCCGCTGTCGGCGCCCTCATGCCCGGAAAGGGGCCAGAGTTCGAGAGCCGCAGACGCTCCGCAAGATTCGGGTCGTTGCATCGTAAGGATACCGGGAATACCGCCACCGGCGGGTAAGGGACCCGGAGGGGTCCGGTATGTAAGCCCGCTGCCCAAGGGAGCCGCGGCCATTCTATCACAATGTTAAAAGCAAATTTTAGGCCATCTTAGGGCTCTTGTCCAGCCCGCGCCATCCGCAGGGCTTTCCTGCTTGCCTTGGGGAAACTCTTGGGATATGGTTAGCCGTTAAAAACAATTTTTACGGGTAGTTCGCCCGGAACGTTTACTGTACGTCACCTATAACGTACGGTTTTTATACTATATCTGAGAGGATCCGGAATGAAAGAAAACCACTCCAGCCAGAACGCCCAGGAGAGCGGCACCAGCAGTTTCACACGCTTACGCTCCAAACTGTCGTTTGAGCGCATGGTGGAAATGGGTGCCAAGATGGGCATGGAAAACCCGCTCTTCCTGTGTCACGAGCGGGCGGCTAAGGCCACCACTGTGATCAATGGCAAGGAGTACATCAACTTCTCCACCTACGACTATCTGGACCTCAATACCCATCCCGAGATCACCGAAGCCGTCACCGAAGCCGCCAAGGTCTTCGGCAGCTCCGCCGGCGCCAGCCGCCTGGTGGGCGGCGAACGTCCGCCCCATCGCCAGCTCGAACGCGCCCTGGCCGACTTCTACGGTGTCGAGGACTGCATCGCCTATGTGAGCGGCCACGCCACCAACGTCTCCACCCTGGGTTTCCTCTTCGGTCACCGCGACGCCATCTTCTATGACGGCCTTGCCCACAACTCCCTGATGCAGGGCGCCCGCCTTTCCGGCGCCGACCGCTACTCCTACGAGCACAACGACTGCGACGCTCTGGAGAAGATGCTCAAGGAACACCGCGGCAAGCACAAGCGCGCCTGCATCGTCACCGAAGGCCTGTTCAGCATGGACGGCAACATCCCCGACCTGCCGCGCATCATCGAACTGAAGAAGAAGTACGACTGCATGCTGCTGGTGGACGAGGCCCACTCCTTCGGCGTGCTGGGTGCCACCGGCCGCGGCGTGCACGAATACTTCGGCATCGACGCCAACGAAGTGGACATGTGGATGAGCACCCTCAGCAAGGCCATGTGCGGTTGCGGCGGTTTTATCGCCGGTCGCAAGGAGCTGGTGGAATACCTCAAGTACGGTTCCCCGGGCTTCGTCTTCAGCGTGGGCATGCCTCCCATCGTGGCCGCCGCCTGCCACAAGGCCCTGGAACTCATGCAGCGTGAGCCCGAGCGCGTGCACAAACTGCAGAAGATCTCCCAGTTCTTCCTCAACTATGCCCAGGAAAAGGGCCTGGATACCGGCGCCGCCCAGGGCTACGCCATCGTGCCCATCATGGTGGGCGACTCCATGGTCAGCGGTTTCCTGGCCACCCGTCTCTTTGCCCGCGGCATCTATGTGATGCCCATCACCTTCCCCGCCGTGAAGGAAGGCGCCGCCCGCCTGCGCTTCTTCCTTTCCGCCTCCCACGCGGAAGAGCAGATCCGTAAGACCATCGACACCGTGGTTGAAGAGATCCCCGTGGCCCGGGAGATCGTGGAGAAGTTCCGCCGCGAGCACCAGGACGAACAGAACGCCTAGTCTGTCACACAGCACGAGGCCGGGCACTCTGCCCGGCCTTTTTTTTCTTCCCCAACATCCTGCCCATCCGAGGTCCCTATGCTGTCCCCCCGTATGGCCTATGTCCTGCTCTGGTTCCCCCTCTCCTCCGAGACCTTCGTCTTCCGTGAGATCCAGCAGCTGGTCCAGCGCGGCATGGATATCCGCGTCTACACCATGTACGGCGAGAAGCTGCGCGGTTGCAGCGACGAGATGAAGAACTACGCCGGGCCCATCAAACGCTTCGGCTCCGTGGCGACCCTGCGCCTGCTCAAGGCCTTCTGGCGTGCCTGGAAGCGCGACCGCGAGACCGTCAAGACCCTGATGCGCCGCGGCCTGTTCCGCAAGATGCGCAACCTGGAAGCCTATGCCGAGAACCTCTGGTGTTTCCTGGCCGGTTTCCTGCTGGCCGAAGAGGCCCAGCGCGACGGCATCGAGCTTTTGCACTCCTCCTGGGGCAACGGCCCCGCCACGGCCGTCTGGGTGGCCTCGCGCCTGTCGGGCATCCCCTTCGCCTTCACCGGCCGCGCGGGCGACATCTACCCGCAGGACGGCATCCTGGCCGAAAAATCCCGCGACGCCATCTTCATCCGCACCAACAACATGGCCAACAAGCCCTGGCTCCAGAGCTTCTGCCCCGCCGGCCAGAAGGACAAGGTGCACGTCATCTACAACGGCCTGACCCTGGGCCGCCGCGTGGACTGCCGCGCGCCCTTCCAGAAGCCCTACCGCCTGCTGGCCATCGGCCGCTTTGCCCGCACCAAGGGCTTCCCCGAGCTGCTCACGGCCATGGCCCGTCTGCGTGACGACGGCTTCCCCGTGCGCCTGACCCTGGTGGGCGACGGCAACTGGAAGCGCAAGCTGGTGAAGATGCGCAAGCGCCTGCACCTGGAGGATCTGGTGGACATGCCCGGCTTCGTGCCCAATGACCGCATCCGTACCTTCATGGAAGAGCACGACATGCTGGTGGTACCCAGTGTAGTGCACACCAACGGCGACCGCGACGGCATCCCCAACGTCATCATGGAGGCCCTTTCCTGCGGCATGCCCGTGGTGGCCACCGATGTCTGCGGCGTGGGCGAGGTCATCCGCAACGGCGAGACCGGCTACCTCATCCCCCAGCGCGACCCCGCCGCCCTGGCCGGTGCCATCCGCCGCATGCTCTCCGACCGCGAAGCGGCCCTGCGTATGGCCCAGACCGGGCGCGAGCTCGTCTTCCGCATGTTCGATACCGAGACCAATATCGCGGCCCTGCAGGATCTCTACTGCCAGCAGTACACGCAGTGGCGCGCCACGCACGGCCCCAACGTTTAGGAAAGTCCACCGGGGAGAGGCCCCTTCCGCAGGGAAGGCCGGCCCCTCCCCGTTCCCCTTTTCCCCGTGCACGTTTCCTGGACGGTGCCCTGCGGCGGCTCCGCCGCGCATCCCCTCCGGCAGCCGCCCCTGCCGGGGACACAGCGATCCCCCTTTTCCCGCTCCGCGACGGACTTTCGGCCGGAGCCCCTTTCCCCGACACCTGCAACCGGCGGCCGGCGGCCTGAACCTCCGGTACGCCCTGTGGATATGCCATGTGCGGAATAGCCGGTATCTGCCGTCTTGACGGCCAGCCCCTGAACGAGGACGCCCGATCCCATGTCCGGGCCATGACCGACGTCATCACTTACCGCGGCCCCGACGGCAGCGGCATCTGGCAGGAAGGGCCCGTCAGCCTGGGACACCGCCGCCTGTCCATCATCGACCTTTCCGGCGGCAGCCAGCCCATGCAGGACGTGGACGGCGAGCTCTGCATCGTCTTCAACGGCGAGATCTACAATTTCGCCGAGCTCCGGCAGGAACTGCTGCAGGCGGGCGCCCGTTTCCACAGCAGCCACTCCGATACGGAGGTCATCCTCCAGGCCTACCGCGTCTGGGGCACGGACTGCCTCCAGCGCTTCGACGGCATGTTCGCCTTCGCCCTCTGGGATGCCCCCCGCCGCCGCCTGTTCTGCGCCCGGGACCGCTTCGGCAAAAAACCCTTCTTCTACACCCTGCAGCAGGGCAGCCTGTTCTTCGGCTCGGAGCTCAACTGTCTGGCCGCCGTGCCGGGGCTGGAGCTCTCGCTCGACCCGCAGGCCGTCATGCGCTACCTGGCCTACGAATACGTTCCCACCCCGGACACCATGTACCGCGAGGCCAAAAGCCTGCCGCCCTCGCACTGGCTGCTGGTGGAGGACGGACGCCTGACCATCCGCCGCTACTGGGACCTGCCCCCGGCCGATGAGGACGACCGCCGCTCCGAGGCCGACATCTGCGCCGACGTGCACGAGCTGCTCACCCGCGCCGTGGGCCGCCGCATGGTCAGTGACGTGCCCCTGGGGGTCTTCCTCTCCGGCGGCATCGACTCGTCCATCGTGGCCGGTCTCATGGCCCGGCAGTCCTCCACGCCCATCAAGACCTTTTCCATCGGCTTCACCGAGGCCAGCTACGACGAGAGCCGCTACGCCCGCGTAGTGGCCCAGCGCTGGAACACCGACCATCACGAGCGCGTGCTCTCGGCCGAGGACTGCGCCGAGCATCTGCCCGGCATCATCAGCCGCATGGACGTGCCCATGGCCGACGCCTCGGTGGCGCCCACCTGGCTGCTCTCGGGCGTGACCCGCGAAAAAGTCACCGTGGCCCTGGGCGGCGACGGTGCCGACGAGCTCTGGGCCGGGTACGAGCACTACATCGCCTTCAAGATCGCCGAGTGGTACAACGCCATCCCCGGCATCGTGCGCCGCGGCGTCATCGAGCCCCTGACCCGGCTCCTGCCCGCCTCGGCCGGCTACATCAATCCCCGTCTGGCGGTGGAGACCTTCTTGCGCGGCGCCCACGCCCCGGCCTGGGAACGGGTGCAGACCCTGCTCACCTCCTTCACGCCCGAGATGCAGGCCGAGCTGCTGGCCCGCCCCGACCATGACTTCCTGCGCCGCGAGAACCTCTTCGCGCCCACGCGGGAACAGTTCGAGCACTGGCCCGCCGGTCCCTCGCCCCTGGCCCGGGCCTTCCACGTCTATGCCCGCCAGTTCATGCTGGACGACATCCTGGTCAAGGTGGACCGCTGTTCCATGCTCCACTCGCTGGAAGTGCGCGCCCCCTTCCTGGACAAGGACTTTGCCGAATATGTGGCCCGCCTGCCCATCCGGCACAAGCTGCGCGGTTTCCAGCGCAAATACCTGCTCAAGAAGGCCTTCACCGACGTGCTGCCGCCCGAGATCCTGCACCGCAACAAGCGCGGCTTCCAGATCCCCGTGGCGGCCTGGCTGCGCGGACGCATGCGGCCGCTCATGGAAGAGCTCTTCGCTCCCGAGCGCCTGCGTGCCCAGGGCCTGTTCCGGCCCGAGGCCGTGCGCTCCCTGGTGGACGCCCACTGCTCCGGCAAGGCCGACCTGCGCAAGCCGCTCTGGACGCTGCTCGTGCTCCAGCTCTGGCTGCGCGCCCGGGGCATGTAGCGAACAGATAAAAAGAACGGCCTGGTACGGCAGGCTCGCCTGCCGGGATGGACGAGGGGGCGGGGGGACTTTTGTGAACAAAAAGTCCCCCCGCCCCCTCGCGCTCCCCCACCCCTTCAAAAACCGCTCATACGGGATTGGAAAATATAACAGCAAAAGCCTAGGCCCGAAGATGCCGCATCGCGGTGGGTAGGCGACATTCACGCCGTACAAAGCGACAGGGGCAGGCAAAGCCCGCCCCTGGATGTGGATTTGAAAAAGAGGGATGCGTGGAGGAGATACGTCCGTTTGCGCTGACGCCTTACGCCTTCACATAGCTGCTGAGGCCCCGGTGGATCTCCCGGGCCTCATCCGTGAACAGGGCATCGAGACCGGCCACACCCTTGGTCTTGAAGCCCGCCAGCCCGGTGTTCAGGCGCTGCATCTCCAGATTGCCGCCATTGATGGCCACCTGCTGGAAAATCTGCTGACCCATGGAGCTGCGCGGGGCATTGAAGGGCGGCAGCAGGCCGCCGTTCTCGTGCATCTGCAGGGCCAGGGTCTTGCAGGCCACGTCCATCTGCCCGGTGCGGTCCTTGCCGCTCTTGCAGTTGAACAGCGGCATCATGCCCATGATGTGCCCCAGCATGGCCAGCCGCGCAGGCAGGCGATAGGGGTCGGCCCCGCTCATCCTGTAGCCCCCGGTGGCCCAGAGCGCATGGATCTCGTAGCGCAGGGCCTGCACGTTCTGCCTGTCCCGGGCGGAGATGTCCGACCGTCCAAGATAGGTCTCCACCATCCCGCCGAGCATGTCATCCCCGAAAAGCTGGGCCATGGCTTCCCTGTTGTACCGGTCGGACGTGCCCCAGCCGCCGATCAGGCCCTGGAGCCCGCCCTGCGCGCCGGTGTTCACACCAAAATTGAAGGTAAATACCTGCGGCCGGACCCTGACCGACCTTTCCTGCCCGTCAGGCAGCACCACATCCACCGTGCAGGTGCCGTCAGGCCCGCAGGCATCCTTCCATGAAGCGCACTGCTCGGCCAGATAGGTCTTTTCCGACGTGCCGAAGATCTCGCGCGGCACATCGGGCGTGACCAGACTGGTGGAGAGCAGAGGCAAGTCGATGACGGCATCGGCCTTCGCCGCCAGCCTGCGCTGGACGTCCGCTAGCTTCGGGGAGCTTTGCAGGGCCGCCGTGAAGATCTCTCTGGCGCGGGTGGCGTTGGCCGCCCTTCTGGCCGCGGGATCCTTGATGGAATAGGCGCTGTTGATGCCGTGCCGAAGGCCCCGGAACAGGGTGCTGCCGCCCACGGCGATCTCCGTGCGGGCCAGGTTCAGGGCATGGTTTGGCTGGCCCCTGTCCTCGCAGGAGACGCCGTTGATGCCGTGACGGGCCATGCTCCGGCCGATGGGGCCGGGCTGCGCGCCCGCACCGATATGGCAGGCGGGCGTGATGGTGGAGGTGGCGGTCACTCCCGCGCCCCCGCGTCCCAGATATTGCAGATCGCGCCGGATGACGCCCCAGTCCTGCTCGTTGAGCACCTGGATATGGGCTTCCTTGATCTCTTTGGCCAGCTTCCCCGCCGACAGCTCGGGCAGCAGCCGGTGCAGCTCCTTGCCCAGCTCCCCGGGAAGCTCATTGAAGGACTTCATCACCGCATCGGGGACGCGTTCCCCGTCGGCCAGCCCCCGCAGTTCGGGCGGATCGGTCATCTTGTCCTGCATGGCCGCCATCAGCCTGCTGAGGTCCCGGGCCCGTTCCGCAAGGCGCATGCCCGCGTCCGAAGCGGGATCCAGGTCGCCCAGCTCCTCACCTGTCCGGCGCACATGTTCCCCTATGACGCGCTCGTAGGCGGCATAGGTCTGCCGGAAGGCAAGACGTACGTTCCCGGCCGTGAAGGGGCTTTGGTCCTTCTGGGCGGTCATGATGTCCCGCTTGGTATCCAGCTGTGCCTTGAGGCCTTCCAGACAATGGAGCAGCCCGTCCACGCCCTCCGCTCCTGCGGGCAGGCCCGCCTGGAAGGCATCCAGATCCCTGCGCATGGCGTCCACTGCCCAGGAGACCGAGGCAAGCTCCCGCTCGCCCTCCGCGACGGCCTGCTGCCCCCAGGCATCGCTCCCCACCAGACGCACGCCCTGGCTCACGAGGCTGACGAAGTAGTCGGGATCCACACCGGCCCGGCCCAGCTCCGCCATGAGCTCCGGCCGGAGGGCCCGCCGGCCCGTGGCCACCATGCCGCGCCCCAGGCAGGTGAGATTGCGCTCCGCCGCCGCATCCAGGAGCCTGGACAGGTTCCCGCCGGTGAAGGCCTTGCCCTCCAGGGACTTCTTGCCGATGTACTGGTTGAACAAACGTGTGCCCTCGGCCTTGCCGCAATAGGCGCAGACGCTGTCGCGCACGCGCTCGGCCGCGGCCCTGTTGCCGGCCTTTTCCTGGCTCCGTTGCGACCACTGCCAGAAGCGGGCCTTGACGGTCGTCGCCTGGAGCTTGTCCGTGCCCTGGTCGAGGCGGACGAAGCTGCCCTGGGCCTGGCTCAGATGGCGCAGGTTGGCTATGGAATCGATAGGCATGGCTCCCTCCTAGACCTTCACATAAAAGGGCTGCTCGCTCTCCATCACGGTGTCGCCCAGGGTCGCGCAGCGCTGCGTCCAGAAGTCCAGCGACAGGGCAAAGGATTGCAGGAAGGCATCCAGTTTGTCCGCCGTGGCCTGCTCGGGCAGCCACATCTGCTGCAACAGCACGGTGTCGCTCTCCGGGGCCAGGGTGATGGTGGCGCCCTGGGTATCCTGCCACATGAGGTTGGCGGTGAGCAGGGCCCGCAGCTCCCGCAGGGCCACTTCCTCATCATCGGAAAGCGTGCCTATGCTGCCGAAGGCGATGAACGTGCCCTGCCCTTCATCGAAACGCAGATGCACCACATGGTCGTCGGCCGAAGCCAGGGCGCAATAGTTGGCATCGTCGAGCTGCAGGGGCTCAATCTCCTGCTGGCGGGAAAATTCTTCCAGAAGCGTGTTGGCGGTCTCGCGGCTTATCATGATGCCTCCTTTCGTACAGAGGTCTAAAAAGTTCAGGGCATATCTTCGGCCTGCCCGCAGCGTTGGTGGTACTGCCGACAGCGTTGGCAGCGGACAGGGTGCATGTACGGATCAGCAAAAAAAGTGCCAGAGGACAATGCGGCGCGGCGTTACAGGGTCGCCGCCCCCCTGCGCTCCCGGACAGGCCTCTCCCCTGCCCTTTGCGAAAGGAACGGGGAAAGTGCGTAGCTCCCGCGGCAGGGATGAAGGGAGTGGATGTGTCATTATCCCCCAGGGACGCGGACTTTTCAATGTGCCCGCCACCCGGCGGCCTTGCCGAAAACAGGCTGCATGTCCGGCAAGACGCCCCGGCGGGCAGCTGCTCTGTCGACGCCCCCGGCAGCCGCCCCATCCCGGCCGGGGAGGCGAAAGAGGGGCCACCGCTACCCGGGACGAGACACAAAAAAGCGAAGCCCCGGCAGCGGGGCTTCGCATCGTGCGTCAAGGAAAGGAGAGATGTATCAGAGGTTGGCTTTGAAAAAGGCCTCGATCCTGTCGAAGGGGATGATGTCCACCTGGTCGTACAGGTCCGTGTGCGAGGCCCCGGGCACGATCAGCAGTTCCTTGTTGTCACCGCTGAGCTTCTTGAAGGCATCCTCGCTGAAATAGCGGGAATGGGCCTTTTCCCCGTGGACCAGCAGGACCGCGCTGCGGATCTCGCCCGCATAGGCCAGCAAGGGCATGTTCAGGAAGGACAGGGCCGAGGTGGCGTTCCAGGCACCGTTGGAATTGATGGAACGGGGATGGAAGCCGCGCTTGGTCTTGTAATAGTCGAAGTAATCCTTGACGAACTGCGGCTCGTCGCCCGTCAGGGCATCGGGCAGGCCCGCGGCGGACGGTGCGATGCTGCCGGAGCGTGCGTCCCGGGTGCGCTGCGCGTTCAGCTGCCGGCGCAGCGCGTAGCGGGCCTCGGCATCCATGGCGTCAAAATAGCCGTTGGCCGTGACGCGGCTCATGTCGTACATGGTGACGGCCACGGTGGCCTTGATGCGGGTATCCATGGCGGCGGCGTTCAGGCCCATGCCGCCGAAGCCGCAGATGCCGATGATGCCGATGCGCGCCGCATCCACCGCGTCCAGCGTGGTGAGGAAGTCCACCGCAGCGCTGAAGTCTTCGGTATTGATGTCCGGCGAGGCCACGTGACGCGGCTCGCCGCTGCTCTCGCCCGTATAGGAGGGGTCGAAGGCCAGCGTCAGGAAGCCGCGCTCGGCCATGGTCTGGGCATAGAGCCCGGACGCCTGTTCCTTCACCGCGCCAAAGGGACCGCTCACGGCCAGGGCCGCCAGTTTGCCCTTGGCACCCCGGGGCACGTACAGGTCGCCCGCCAGCATAGTTCCGTAACGGGTGCGGAAGGTCACTTTACGATGTTCCACTTTGTCGCTCTTGGGAAAGACCTTGTCCCATTTCTGTACCAGTTCCATAGCGTCACCATCCTTGGAAGCAGTCGTGCCAGAGGGGCCTTTGTCCGCTGCGGCCGCCGCTCCTGCAAACAGCATCGTGCCTGCCAGGATCATCGCCGCCAGTGTTCTGCATATGCTCATCATGTCTCTCCGGCTTGAGGTCAGGCAGGCAAAAACGAGCCTGCCGCTGTTCCTTCCTCTTTAGCCGTAGTACACATCCATGACAAATACCTATATCGAATGCTTTACCATAGAAACAAAGCATGGATGAGCCGACATATATCCCACCCGGGCACACCGTTCCGGCACGGAAGGCCCCAGCATCGCCTTGTAAGAAAAGCCATCGCCCCCAGACGGATGCGGCTCGTGGCGTTCGTGCGCGCCACTTGATTTTTTCAAGAAAACGGCGCGCATTTCTTGGCCCGGATTCTGGCCCGGCCCCGGCGCCCCTGTTACCTTTTCCTCCGGATACCGGGACTCCGCAACGACAATCCAGAGAGGTAACTCATGAAGATACAGCAGATCCGCAACGCCATGGTCCGCATCCATTACGCCGGCAAGACCTTCCTCACCGACCCCTGGCTGGCGCCTAGGGGCAGCATGGGGACCTTCCGCGACTATCCCATGTTCCGCTGCCGCCCCGAGCAGCTGGACCTGCCCATGCCCCTGTGCGACCTGCCCATGCCGGTGGCGAACATCCTGGCCGGTGTGGATGCCTATATCGTGACCCATGTGCATCCCGACCATATCGACATGGCCGCCGACGGCAGCGTGGGCGCGCCGCTGGACAAGGACGTGCCCGTGTTCGTGCAGAGCGAAGAAGACGCCGCCGTGCTCCGGCGCTCCGGCTTCGCCCGGGTGGAGGTGCTGGGAGAAGAGACCGTCTTTGGCGATATCCGCCTCAGCAAGACGCCCGGACGTCACGGCACCATCATCCCCTGCGGGCCGTCCTGCGGCGTGGTCTTCCGCCATCCTGACGAAAAGACGCTCTATGTGGCCGGTGACACCATCTGGTTCGACGGCGTGGCCGAAAGCCTGCGCCGCTTCCGGCCCGATGTGGTCATGGTCAACGCCTGCGCGGCCGAACTGCTCGATGAAGGCCGCCTGATCATGGACGACGCGGATGTGGCCGCCCTGCACGCCGCCTGCCCGGAAGCGCGGATCATCGTCAGCCATATGGATACCGTGGCCCATGCCTCCCTGACCCGGCAGAGCATGGACCAGGCCCTGCGCCGTCGCGGCATCCGGGAAGCCGTCTTCATGCCCGACGACGGCCAGAGCGCTGATTTTTAACGACAGGAAAACGCCGTATGGCCCGCGGACGGACGGGCCGACGGCAAAGCGGGACAGGAGGCAAGGCTCCGTCCCGCCACTGTGACGCCGCTCCGGCAGGGGCGCTCTCCCCGGCGCCCTTCTGCCCCGCAGCTTCCCGAATCAGGTCCCCGCCGGTCCCCAGGCAGAACGCCTTCCTTCCTCTTCCCCCTCCGGCGGGGGCCTTCATTCCGCCAGGTCTTCCGCTTCCCTCAGGACCACATGCAGCTCGTAGCTGCCCAGCGGTTCCACCTCGGCCAGGAAGGCGTCCAGGGCCTCCATGTCCGGAAAATACATATCGAGGAAATACAGGTTGTCGCCTGTGGTCCGGTAACAATGGATGGTGCGCCTGCCCTCCTTGCGGCAGCAGGCCTTCAGGGCGTCCGCCGGACCATGCCTGAGCTGCACCCGGATGACGGCATGGACCTTGTAGCCGAAGACCGGGCAATTGACGTTGATGGTGTAGCGCTGGAGGATGCCCATGTCCTCCAGCCGTTCCACCCTGTTCTTGACGGCCTGCCCGGTAAGGAAGACCCGCGCGCCCAGTTCCTTCATGGTGATGCGCGCGTTCTTCCTGAGTTCTTCGACGATCCTCACATCCGTTGCATCTATCTTGGTCTTCATACGGCCTCCGCTCTGTCCCGCATCTTCCCGGATATGCAGGGCAAAAGCAAATCCCCTTCGCCATGATGGCGGACTCGGTCCGCCCTCTTCTCCTCGTTCCGCCTGCTCCGCGTTCCTCCGGCCGCTCCCCGGCCGCGAACGGAGACGGACGGCGCCCCCGGCAGACAGGGCGGTCTTTCGTGCGCCCATCCCGGGCCAAGGCATGAAAAAAGCCCGGCGGACAGGGCATGCCTGTCTGCCGGGCTCGATGAGGCGGACGGATCGTCGCTGCTAGTAAGCGTGCTCGTCCTTCAGGTCTTCAGCGCTCAGGCTGTGGGAGAACAGGCGGTAGACCCAGAACTGGTACAGCAGCACGATGGGCACCATGACCAGAGCCACGCCCAGCATGATCTTGAGGGTCAGCTCGGACGAGGAAGCATTGAAGGCCGTCAGGGTGGCGGTGGGATCGATGGACGAGATGAGCATGCGCGGGAACATGCCCATGACGCCGAAGAAGGTCACACCGATGATGTACACGGCGCTGCACATCCAGGCCTTCCACAGCTGGCCGCGGCGCAGCATGCAGCGCACGCCCAGCAGGCCGGCCAGGGCCACCACGGGCAGCAGGAGCAGCAGCGGGTTGCTCCAGTAGTTGTTGAACAGGTCGGTGTTGAAGAAGGTCAGCACCAGGAAGGCCACCAGCAGGATGAGCATCACGGGCCAGAGCAGGGTGGCGCTGGCCACGGCGCGGGTCTGCAGTTCGCCCTGGCTCTTGATGGCCAGCCACAGGGAACCGTGCAGCATGAACATCACCAGGAAGAAAATGGCGCCGGCGATGCCGTAGCCGTTGACCAGGCCCATGAGCGTGCCGTGGAACACGCCTTCACCGTCGATGGGGATGCCCATGAACAGGTTGGCGAAGGTCACGCCCAGCAGCAGGGAAGGCACCAGGTTGGACAGGAAGTGGACCAGATCCCAGAAGCCGCGCCACACGCCGCTTTCCACCTTGCCGCGGAACTCGAAGGACACGGCGCGGAAGATCAGGGCGAACAGCAGGATCAGCAGGGGAGCGTACAGGGCGCTGAACATCACGGCATAGACCTTGGGGAAGGCCGCGAAGGTCACGCCGCCGGCGGAGATCAGCCACACTTCGTTGCCGTCCCAGAAGGGACCGGCAGCGTTGTACATGATGCGGCGTTCTTCTTCATTGCTGCCGATGAAGGGCAGCAGGCTGCCCAGGCCCAGGTCGAAGCCGTCCAGGACGAAATACACGGCCCAGAGCAGCGCCCACAGGATGAACCAGATTACTTGCAAGGTTTCCAGCATGACTTAGTCCTCCTGCCCCTGCGGGCCCTTGATGGCGTACTTGCGCAGCAGGAAAATGTCCAGAAGGCCCAGCACGCTGTAAACGATGATGAAGGCCAGCAGCGACGTGGACACATGCTCGGCGGGCACCGGCGAAACGGCGTCGCTGGTGCGCATCAGACCGTAGACGATCCAGGGCTGACGGCCCATTTCCGCCACCAGCCAGCCCATGGCGATGCTGATGTAGGGCAGCGGGATGCACCACACCAGGGCACGCATGAGCGTGGGGTTGATGCTCTCGCGATTACGCTGCAGCGTGGCCCAGGCGGCCAGGGCCAGGAAGATGACACCAAAGAAGATCATGGCGCGGAAGCCCCAGAACACGGGGGTGACCGGCGGACGGTCTTCCTTGGGGAAGTCCTTGAGGCCCTTCACTTCGGCGTCGGCATCGCCGTAGGAGATCCAGCTCAGCAGGCCGGGGATGCCGATGGCTTCCACGGAGTTGGTCTCGTTGGCTTCGTCCGGCACCACGGCCAGATAGAAGGGAGCGTTCTTGGTGGTCTCCCAGTGGGATTCCATGGCGGCCAGCTTGGCGGGCTGCAGTTCGGACACCACCTTGCCCTGGATGTCGCCGCTCAGGGCGAGGGCCAGCACCAGCACCAGACAGATGGGAGCGGTCATGCGGAAGGAGCGGCGGAAGAATTCCACGTTGCTCTTGCGCAGCAGGTGCCAGGAAGACACGCCCAGCACGAAGAAGCAGGACAGCGTCCAGGCGGAGAGCAGGGTGTGGGCGTACATGCCCCAGGCGTAGGGGTTGGTGACCACGGCCATGAAGTCGGCCAGTTCGGCGCGGCCGTTCTGGATCACATAGCCCAGCGGGTTCTGCATGAAGCCGTTGGCCAGGATGATCCACAGGGCGGACAGGTTGCCGGCCAGCACCACCAGCCAGATGGCCAGCAGGTGGGTCTTCTTGCCCACGCGATGCCAGCCGAAATGCCAGACAGCCAGGAACGTGGACTCCAGGAAGAAGGCCACGGTGGCTTCGATGGCCAGCAGGGAGCCGAAGATGTCGCCCACGTATTCCGAATAGCGGGCCCAGTTGGTCCCGAACTGGAATTCCAGGGTGATGCCCGTCACCACGCCCAGGGTGAAGTTGATGATGAAAAGTTTGCCCCAGAACTTGGCATGCTTGCGCCAGACCTCATCCCCGGTGCGCACATAGCGGGTCTCCATCAGCGCGATGAGCAGGGACAGGCCCAGCGTCAGCGGCACGAAGATGAAGTGGAAAAAGACGGCCACGGCGAACTGTAGCCGCGAAAGCAGAATGACATCATCCATAGATCGTCCTCCTTATGGAGCGTCCTGCATACCGTTATCCTTAGCGAAAAGCAAGCCAAAGTTTAGGCCCTGCAAGGCCTTGACGCCTGATTGGGAAAGATTACTTATTCCCCAGCAAGTATCCATGGAGGTTGTCATCATGCCGGAAAATACGGCTCAATCCTGTGAATTTCGCGCCGAAGTGCGCAAGGTGCTGAGCATTCTCACCAACTCTCTGTATACCAATCGCGAGATCTTCCTCCGCGAACTCATCTCCAACGCTTCCGACGCCCTGGACAAGCTGCGCTTCCGCAGCAACCGGGGCGAGACCCCGCGCCATGACGACCTGCCGCTGGAGATCCGCATCAGCCTCGACAAGGACGCCAAGACCCTGACCATCGAGGACACCGGCCTGGGCATGACCGCCGCCGAACTGGCCGAGAACCTGGGCACCATCGCCAAATCCGGCACCGAGGCCTTCCGCGCCCAGCTGGCTGCCGAAGAAGCCAAGGCCGACGGCGAAAAAGCCGATGCCGCCAACATCATCGGCCGCTTCGGCGTGGGCTTCTATTCCGTGTTCATGGTGGCCGAAAAGGTGGACGTGACCTCGCGCCCGGCCTTCGGCGATGACGACAGCGGCGCCACCTGGACCAGCGACGGCCTGGGCACCTATACCGTGGCCCCCGCCGGTGACGACGCCCCGCAGCGCGGCACGCGCATCGTGGCCCACCTCAAGGAAGACGCCGCGGAATTCCTCGAAAAGTTCCGCGTGGAATCCGTCATCCGCAAGCATTCGGCCTTCGTGCCCTTCCCCGTGCTGGTGGACGGCGAACAGGTCAACACCCAGCCCGCCCTGTGGCGCGAGCCCAAGTCCTCGGTCACCAAGGAACAGTACGATGCCTTCTACCAGGCCCTGACCTACGACAGCAAGGCGCCGCTGGACGTGCTGCACATCTCCGTGGACGCGCCCGTGCAGTTCAACGCCCTGCTCTACATCCCCGACGTGCGTCAGGACCTCTTCGGCCTCGACCGTGACTTCTGGGGCCTGGACCTCTACGCCAGCCGCGTGCTCATCCAGCACCGCAACAAGGAACTGATCCCCGACTGGCTGGCCTTCCTCAAGGGCGTGGTGGACACCGAAGACCTGCCCCTCAACATCTCCCGCGAGACCCTTCAGGAAAACGTGGTCCTGCGCAAGATCAACCAGACCATCATCAAGCAGACCCTGAGCCACCTGGAAAAACTGGCCGCCAAGGATGCCGAGAAGTACGCCGCCTTCTGGCGCCTGCACGGCCGCATCTTCAAGCTCTCCTACCAGGACTTCGCCAACCGCGAGCGCATCGCCGGCCTGCTGCGCTTCAACACCTCGGCCCTGGACGACGGCGAGGCCCTCTCCAGCCTGGACGAATACATGTCCCGCGCTCCCGAAGGCCAGAAGACCTTCTGGTACGTCTCCGCGCCCAACCGTGAGGCCGCCCGCCTGAGCCCGCATCTGGAACGCTTCACCCGCAAGGGCATCGAAGTGCTCTTCCTCTACGAGCCCGTGGATGAGTTCGTCATGGAAGGCATGGGCAAATATAAGGACTGGGAGTTCAAGGCCATCGAGAACGCCGCCGATGACGCCCTGGACGCCTTCGCCGACAAGGCCGACAGCGAAAAGCCCGCCGCCGCGCCCCTTTCCGACGACGACAACGCCAGCTTCGACAAGCTGCTGGAGCGCATCAAGGAGATCCTGGGCGAACGCGTGGCCGACGTGCGCGTCTCCCACCGCCTGGCCGACAGCCCGGCCGTGCTGGTCTCGCCCGACGGCATGACCTCGTCCATGGAAAAGCTCATGCGCGCCATGCAAAAGGACGACTCCCTGCCCGTCAAGGTGCTGGAAGTCAACCGCGACCACGTGCTGCTGCGCAGCCTGCTCAAGATGTTCAAGGCCGATCCCCAGGACAAGACCCTGGCCGGCATGGTGGAGAACCTCTTCGACGCCTGCATGCTCCAGGAAGGCTACCTGCGCGATGCCCAGATGCTGGCCGGCCGCAGCAGCCATCTGCTGGAACAGGCCGCTGCCTGGTATGTGGAAGTGAAAAAGCTGTACCCCGCCGACACCCCCCGCCCGCCGGCAGGACACCGGCGGACGTTCCTCCTCGCAGGAGGTCCGGCCCCGCAACGGGGCCGGACCTCTCCCCTGTAGCGGGGATCGCCGCAGGCCTTGCGCCTGCGGCGATCTTGCTACAGCCAGCTAGGCTTTCCTTCCCCTTCCGGGACAGACAGACCATCCGCCATAGTGAAGCCTTCCAAGCTGCCGGCCCGGGCCTGCACACAAACAAAGGAAAGCGTACTGTCATCAGCAGCCCGCAGACAACGCGCCCCCGCCGGGTCAATACGGAAGCAGTCCCCCCTCTTCAAGGGGAGCTCCTCGCCGTCGATATACAGCGTACCGCAGCCGTCGAGCACCAGATAAATTTCCTCATTTTTCTGATGCCGATGCACGAAGGGGACGGTCCCCCCGGCCGGCAAGGTATTGAGGCTCACCTCTGCAGCGGTAAGCTGCAACAGATCATGCAATTCATGACGAGGGGCGTCTTCCAAGTGTACTAAGGTATAGTGTGACATGACTTTCTCCTTTTGTTTGATATCGAACCATTATGGCGCTAAAATCTCTTTCGGACCTTATGCGAATGGCAGAAGACAAACAGGGTCGCTATCTCCGAATGCAGCGGGACAGCAATCTTTCCAGCTCATCGGCTTCATCCACCGAAAGGCGACTGGCTATCAGCTCTTCCAGAGCGCGGGAGACGGCATCCATCACCGGGGCCAGAGCCTTGCCCCGGGCTGTCAGACAGACAAGTACCCCGCGAGCGTCAGTGGGATCGGGGCGACGCTCCACATAACCGGAGCGCTCCATCTTTTCGACCAAAGCCGTTATGGTGGAGCGGGTCCTGCGGATACGCCGGGCCAACACGCTCATATGGCAAGGGCCTTCCGCCAGCAGATGAGCCAATATATCACCATGGCTGGGAGCGATATCCGTGAGTCCCGCATCCTTGAGGGCGGCGATAATGAGCTTATTGCCTTCTTCACGCAGACGGCTCGCATAGGAAAAGATAGATCTATAGCGCATGACGTCCATATAGTTCGATATCGAACTTATTGTCAAGACTGTCCTCTTGCGAATAGGCACGACAGGACTTGACAAGCGCGTCCGCGCATTGTATGTGTTGCCGCTCTACGGCATTCATGCGCTGCCTGTCCGTCTTGGGCAGGCAGTGAAACTTTGGAGGAAACTATGCCTACTATCAACCAGCTCATCCGCATCGAGCGGACTGCGATGGTGAAGCGCAAGAAGACCCCGGCCCTGCAGGCTTGCCCCCAGCGCCGCGGCGTGTGCACCCGTGTGTACACCACCACCCCCAAGAAGCCTAACTCCGCTCTGCGTAAGGTCGCCCGTGTGCGCCTGACCAACGGCATCGAAGTGACGGCCTACATCCCCGGCGAAGGCCACAACCTGCAGGAACACTCCGTGGTGCTCATCCGCGGCGGTCGTGTGAAAGACTTGCCCGGTGTCCGTTACCACATCGTGCGCGGCACCCTGGATACCTCCGGTGTGGCCGATCGTCGCAAGAGCCGTTCCAAGTACGGCGCCAAGCGTCCCAAATAGGTTATTCTTTGCTAACTCCGGCGTACGTCATGCAACGCACCCAGGCTGCCCTCTCACGGCGCGCCGGGGCGCTGCGGGGCTGGTGACGCCGAAACACAGAGATTCTCAAGGAGAATATCATGCCCCGTAAAGGTCCTGTCCCGAAGAGGGAAGTGCTGCCCGATCCGCTGTACAACAGCCGTCTGGTCACCAAGTTCGTGAACCGTCTCATGTACGACGGCAAGAAGGGCGCTGCTGAAAAGATTTTCTACAGCTCGCTGGAAACCCTGGGCGAAAAGACCGGTGAAGAACCCATGCGCGCCTTTGAAAAGGCCCTGGACAACGTCAAGCCCCATCTGGAAGTCAAGGCCCGCCGCGTGGGCGGTGCCACCTACCAGGTGCCCATGGAAGTCCGTCCCGAACGTCAGATTTCCCTGTCCATCCGCTGGCTGATCAACTATGCCCGTTCGCGCGGCGAAAAGGGCATGACCTCCAAGCTTTCCGCTGAACTGCTGGACGCCTACAACGGTCGCGGCGGCGCGGTGAAAAAGCGCGAAGATACCCACCGTATGGCCGAAGCCAACAAGGCTTTCGCCCACTACCGCTGGTAAGCTCGATTCCGAGTGACTGCTGCCGCGCCCGCAAGGGCGCGGCGCTTTTCCCCCCGCCCCACTGCCCCTTTTCTGGAGGATAACGTGTCCCGCACCACCCCCGTAGACAAACAGCGCAATATCGGCATCATGGCCCATATTGACGCCGGCAAAACCACCACCACCGAACGCATCCTTTTCTACACCGGTGTTTCCCACAAGATCGGCGAAACCCACGACGGTGAGTCCACCATGGACTGGATGGAACAGGAACAGGAGCGCGGCATCACCATCACCTCCGCCGCCACCACCTGCTTCTGGAAGGACTGCCGCATCAACATCATCGACACCCCCGGCCACGTGGACTTCACCATCGAAGTGGAACGTTCCCTGCGCGTGCTGGACGGTGCCGTGTGCGTGTTCGACGCCGTGGCCGGCGTTGAGCCCCAGTCCGAAACCGTGTGGCGTCAGGCCGACCGCTACCACGTGCCCCGCATCTGCTTCGTGAACAAGATGGACCGCATCGGTGCCAACTTCTTCCGCTGCGTGGGCATGATCCACGAACGCCTGGGCGCCAAGGCCGTGCCCCTGCAGCTGCCCATCGGCGCTGAAGACAAATTTGAAGGCGTCGTGGACCTCATCGAAGGCAAGGCCCACCGCTTCGACAAGGGCTCCAAGGGCGCCCAGTTCACCGAAGAAGACGTGCCCGCCGAACTGAAGGACCTGTACGAAGAAAAGCGCCACGAACTCATCGAAGCCGTGGCCGAAGAAGACGAGGCCCTGCTGGAAAAGTACCTGGGCGGCGAAAATCTGACCCGCGAAGAGATCATTTCCTGCATCCGCAAGGCCACCATCGCCCGCAACATCGTGCCCGTGCTCTGCGGTTCCGCTTTCCGCAACATGGGTGTGCAGCCCCTGCTGGACGCCGTGGTGGACTACCTGCCCTCCCCCGTGGACATCGCCGTCATGACCGGCCATGAGCCCGGCAACGAAGAACACCTGATCGAATGCCCCTGCGACGACAAGGAACCCCTTGCCGGCCTGGTGTTCAAGCTGTTCTCCGACCCCTTCATCGGTCACCTGTCCTTCTTCCGCATCTACTCCGGCTGCCTGGAATCCGGTACCAGCGTGTACAACGCCAACACCGGCAAGAAGGAACGCATCGGCCGTATCCTGAAGATGCACGCCAACAAGCGTGAAGACATCAAGTGGGCCGGCGCCGGTGACATCGTGGCTCTGGTGGGCCTGAAGAACGCCTCCACCGGTGACACCCTGTGCGACGAAAAGCGCCCGGTGATCCTGGAATCCCTGAACATCCCCGAGCCCGTCATCGAAGTGGCCATCGAGCCCAAGACCAAGGCCGACCGTGATGCTCTGTCCGCTGCCCTGAACAAGCTGGCCAAGGAAGACCCCTCCTTCCGCGTCAAGGGCGACGAAGAAACCAACCAGACCCTGATCGCCGGCATGGGCGAACTGCATCTGGAAATCATCGTTGACCGCCTGACCCGCGAATTCAACGTCAACGCCAACGTGGGCAAGCCCCAGGTTGCCTACCGCGAAACCATCTCCAAGCCTGCCAAGACCGACATGAAGCATGCCAAGCAGTCTGGTGGTCGCGGTCAGTACGGTCACTGCGTGATCGAGGTGGAACCCAACCCGGGCAAGGGTTACGAGTTCATCAACTCCATCACCGGCGGCGTGATCCCCAAGGAATACATCCCCGCCATCGACAAGGGTATCCAGGATGCCATGAAGTCCGGCGTGCTGGCCGGCTTCCCCTGCGTGGACCTGAAGGTCAACCTGGTCTTCGGTAGCTACCACGAAGTGGACTCCTCCGAACAGGCCTTCTACGTGGCCGGTTCCATGGCCATCAAGGACGCCATGCAGAAGGCCGGCCCGGTCCTGCTGGAACCCATCATGGACGTGGAAGTGGTCACCCCCGAAGAATACCTCGGCGACGTGATGGGCGGCCTCAACGGCCGCCGCGGCCGCGTGCAGAGCATGGAAGCCCGCGCCGGCGGCGCCCAGAGCGTGCGCGCCCAGGTGCCCCTGGCCTCCATGTTCGGTTACGCCACCGACCTGCGCTCCCG
>ERZ773104.2475-NODE-2475-length-20606-cov-18.438276_pt1 | contig 20606 bp, 23 predicted proteins | sample MGYA00511920_ERZ773104 | MGnify/ENA primary metagenome ERZ773104 (study PRJEB29015, sample SAMEA2737857) | human gut metagenome | biome: human gut; feature: human-associated habitat; material: faeces | place: China | collected 2012 ...
GTTGACGATGGATGACGCATTCATCTGCATAATGATTTGCTCCTTTTGTTGCTGTTGAGGGAGTGGTCCTATATGCCACTCGCGATAGTTTCAGTATAGCACGCAACTTTTCGCAAGAAAATAACCGTAGTTGCTTGAAAAATTGTAAAAATTGCGGTAAAATCAAGATAAATTCCATAGATAATAGATAAGAGATAAAAGATAATAAAAAATGTGGAGTTTTTGCCCCGAAGGGCAAAAACAAAAATTCGAGCGGCGCGCAGCACCGCGATTCACCATGATTTTTATCTTTTATCTATTATCTTTTATCTTATAAAAGCAAATCGCTGATTTCCCACGCCAGCATCCCCAGTTCCTCGCGTTTCAGCGTGGTATCACCGCTCAAACGGGCAAGCTCCTCCTGCACACGGGGGATTTTGCGCGCCGGAATGCCGATGCGGGCTAATTCTTTTTTGCTGAACGGCGGCTTTTTCGCCGCCCGCCCCAGCCGCGACACGGCCAAAGGGTCTAGGCTCCAAATCAGTTTTGCCATACGGTCGGCACCTCCACAGCGTTTTTCTTATTGTATCAAAAAATCAGACAAAATGCCACAAGAATCGTTGGATTCGTCAAAGAAATATGCTATGATAAAGGCAGCAAAAGAGGAAAAGAGGTTGCAGCAATGGGCGAAATGCGAAAACTGACTACGGTGGCGGTTGAAAATTCGATGACCAGAGAGATGGCGGTACAGTATGCTGTCTGGACATGGTATCAGAGTGACCCCGGAGAAAAGGCGCGGGATCTGTGCCGGGCAGGTGCGGAGATCGTGCTGCCCCGCTTTATCGAGAATGAGGAATCCGCGCTGGGGGACGCGCATCGGGCGTGGAAAAGATCTCTGTTTGCGTCCGACAAACCGGACTCAAGCACGGAAGTCGCGGACAAACCAATAGGCGGCTTTTCCCTGCAATCCGACTATATTGAAAACTACGCGCCGCTGGAAATGCTGGCCATGAGTCTGGACAGCGTGCCCGCTCCGTCGAAAGCCGATTACTGGGACTATAAAAAGGTGCTGCGAGAAGCAATCCTGGCGGACACGGTCAACAGTGCGCGATGGGAAGACAAAAATGCTACTAAGATCCTTTCGTCAGAAGAACACATCGACCAATTTACGGTGGACGAATTGATGAGCCTGCCGTCCTGCTGCGTCACGGCCCAAAACAGCACGCTGTTGGCAAAGCATGTCGGCAAAAAGCTGCTCGAGGAGAGGGACATCGACAAATTGTTCCCCGAAGCGGCCAAGCTCTGGAAAAGCGCCCACTCTGACGCCGAGAATATCAGGGCGAGCGTCAGGCGGGGCAAGACGCTGCTGGAATTGCTTTTGCTGGCACTGATCCTCCTTGCGGGAGGCTTCGCAGCCAACTACTTTGACGCGGCGCAGACGGCGTTTGTCATTCTGGTCACGGGGGTGGTGCTTCTCGCATTGTGTCTGGGCGGAGGGATCGCCGCCTTTGCAACGGCGGCTGTGTTGCTTGTTCTCAACACTGTGTACCCGTATGCGCAGTATGCGCCGAATGCACTCTATGTGTTGGGCGCGCTGGTGGCACTGGTCGGCATTGCTACATTTTTGTCTATACCTACAAAAGAAAAAGCGGCCAGCTGCTGCAGCCATGCAGCCTCGGCGGCAGCCCCCTTGTTGTTGCCGCTCTTTGCGGCCTTGGCCATGCGGCCTGCGCGGTTCTGGACGACTTCGAGGTCGGAGAGGATGAGCTCGTAGTCGATGGCGTCGATGTCGGCGATGGGGTCCACGGCCTCAGCCTTGGTCACGTCCTCCACGACATGGATGATGTTGTCATCGTCGAAGCAGCGCACGACATGGACGATGGCATCGCACTCGCGGATGTGGCCGAGGAACTTGTTGCCGAGGCCGGCACCCTGGCTTGCGCCCTTGACGAGGCCGGCGATGTCCACGAACTCCACGATAGCGGGGGTCTTCTTGTTGGTCTGCCAGATCTCAGCCAGCTTATCCAGCCGCTTGTCCGGCACGGCCACGATGCCGCTGTTGGGCTCGATGGTGCAGAAGGGGTAGTTTGCAGCCTCCGCGTTCTTGGTGGAGGTGATGGCGTTGAACAGAGTGGACTTGCCGACGTTGGGCAGGCCGACGATACCTAATTTCATTTTTGTGATTTCTCCTTTTATGGTCATGGATGACAGAGCATTTTACAGAATGACTCCGGGTCATTTTCACATACACATTTATTCTATCATGCCCGCGGCGGCTCTTCAAGACCTTTCCGGAAGCAGAAGAAGGGGCAGATGGGCGATATGCGATTGATTTTTCACTTTCGAATCGGTTGAAAGCGCCTGCAAACTATGATATAATGCGTGGAAGAGCGTGCTTTGAAGGGGAAAGTCTGCCCTTTTGCGCTCGGGAAGTATTGGAATCATGTAAAATAGAGGGACTAGACCCGAGAAAGGAAAACAAAATGAATTATCCTGTCGAATATACTGTGATCACGGAAAATGAAAAAATCTATATTGAGGGCGGCGCCGATTATTGGGGGCTGTTCAACTACCTCATCGGCGACTATCTGCGGGACTCGGTCCTGAGTGAGACTCGCTCGGCTGTCTGGAACAGCGCCAAGAAGGGTTCTACTGAGCCGCTGCAGAACTGGTTCAAGAACTTCAAGAGCATGGGGATCATGGGTATGATCGGCTACATCTATGGTATCTACCACCTGGGCGAGAAGATCGATACTTACCTGACCAAGAAGTAATAAAAGTGGAAGAAAGAAAATTCAAAAAATGGGGCTGGAAGGCTTTGCTGGCGCTGCTGGGCCTGGCAGCGGCTGGTGCATTCGGCTTTTTCAGCATTTTCAATACGGTAAGAGTGGCAGCGGCTGAACCCGCCCTCTCGGAGAACGAAGTGAATGAAGCGGCATCTGTCACCATCACAGATGCGGAACTGGAACAGCTGCTCAGCGGCGAGCTCACGCTGGACAGCCTGACCCGGACCGGTACGGATGAAGCTCCCGCAGCCTCCGAGGCGCAAGGGATCGCCGCCGGTGAGCAGCCGGCCAGAACGGAGTCTGAGGCGGCAGCGTCCAGCGAGCTGGAAGACTTTGCATCCGGCACGGAGCAGAGCGCAGCCTCGTCGTCCAAGGCTCCGGTGGAAGAAAAGCAGCAGGAGGCAGCCTGTGAGGCCGAAGTCAAGGCTCTCATCCAGCAGACCTATGCGCTGAAAGCCATTGCAGAAAAGGGACTCAATTCCAGCATCTCTGCGGCAAAGGCTGAGTACAAGACGCTGCCCGCAGAGCAGCAGACCAAAACCAAAAAGATCATGATCTGCCTGTCCAAGACAGGTGAGCTCACCTCGCTGCAGTCGTACTGCGACAAGGAGATGGGCCGCATTGTGAGCCAGCTGCGCACGGTCCTGAAAGAAAATGGACAGAGCACAGAACTGGCCGATCAGGTCATGAGCACCTACAAAGCCGAAAAGAGCCAGCGCTATGCAGAGCTGAAAAACAAGCTGTATAATGGCTGACTGTTCTGAAAGAGCAAGGAAGGCTGAAAAGCAGAAGCACAGGAGAGGAATCACAAAGTATGGATAATTACAAGGCAGAAAATCAGGAGCAGGAGATCGATCTGGTCTCGCTGTTCTTTGCGGTCGCCCATAGGTACAAGCAGATGGCCGCCGCAGCGGTGATCTGCGCTGTGCTGTTTGGCGGCTTCGGCGTGGTGAAGGGAATGCTGAACCAGCGCGCCATCGACGAGGCCATCGCCAACGGCGAGGAAGTCCCCCGTACCAGCGCAGAGCAGCAGTACGAAGAGGACATGGTCGAGTACCGTGAGGCCCAGACGAAGCACGACACGGATGTCACCAGCTATAAGCAGCAGTTGAACCAGAACGAGGCGGATCAGGTGCGTGCGCAGTTCGACATCGACAATGCACAGGAGTATATCGACAAGTCGGTGCGCCAGAAGCTCGACCCGTACAATGTCTATACCTCGGAGACCCGCTTCTATATCACCACCGATTATAAGATCATGCCCGGTATGGATTACCAGAACCCGGACTACACCAGCGCCGTCCTCAGTGCTTACAACAGCCTGCTGACCAGCCATGAGTCCATCATCACCATTGCGGACCAGTTCAGCATGGAAGAACGCTATATGCGTGAACTTATCAGTGTTTCTGTGGACAACGATACCCGTCTGCTGACCATCACGACTTATGGTGAAGATGCTGATGAGGCGGGCCGCATCATGGATTTGATGCTCAAGCGGATGGAGGCAGTCCGCGAAAACATCGAGACGACCGTGGGCGACCATAATACCAAGCAGGTCTCCCGCAGTGACAGCACCACTGTGCTGACCTGGCTGCGCGACAGCCAGCAGGATACCCGCGATAACATGATCGGCCTGCAGAACAATCTGACAGACCTGCAGAACAATCATGAGCTGCTGGAAAAGAGCATCGAGACTGCAGATCAGGACCTCGCCGCACAGGAAAAGCCCGAGGCGCCCAAGCAGAGCGGCGGTGCCAAGAAGTTCGTTCTTACCGGCTTCCTGCTGGGCATCGTGGCTGTGGCAGGCGTGGCAGTCGTCCGCTTCCTGATGGAGGACAAGGTCTGTGTCAGCGAGGACCTCCAGAGCAGCTGCGGCGTGGGCGTGCTGGGTACGCTGGCCAACGCAGCGTCCAAGTCTGCCAAGGGCATGGATGCCTCTCTCAACAAGATGGAGAAGCGGCCGGACGGCAGTGCCGATGCTGAGATGACCCGCCTCATCGCGGCGACCATCCGCAACCGTGTGCCGGAGGCTGAGAACATCCTGCTGACCGGCGACATCGCCGGGGATCAGCTGACTGCTCTGGGTGAGGCTCTGAAGGCTTCCGGCGAGCTGGACGGCAAGAATATCCTTGTTTCCGGCAGTATCCTGCAGTCTTCGGCAACGGTCTCTGAGGCTGCCAAAGTGGATGTCGTTGTCCTTGCAGCAGACTGCGCTGTTTCTACTCACGCTTCGCTCCGCGCACAGAAGGCAAAGCTCGAGAGCTTCGGCAAGAAGGTCCTCGGCTGCGTCCTGTACGCATAATCACCAGTATATCAAAACGAGGGATGGCTTCAGGGCCACCCCTCGTTTTTGTATGTATCAGTCTTTCAGCTTGCTCAGATAGCGGTAGATGGTCGCCTCCGAGGAGCCCAGCTGTGCCGCCACCTCGCTGACCGCGCCTTTCATGTAGAAGATGCCCGCCTGCTGCAGGTCGTCCACGATGCGGATCTTTTCGTCCATCGTCAGCCGATCCGGGGGCAGGCCGGCGGTGCCGGTCACGTCGGTGATGGCGGCCTGCACCGCGTCGGGCAGGCTGCTGACGAAGTTTTCCACCCCAACGCTGGGGCCGGGCTCCTGATGGGCCCCGCAGAGGGACAGAAGCTCCTGCGCCATCCGGCTGTACTTGGCGGCGTCAAAGTTGATGCAGAGCATCCCGATAAGCTCGCTGCCGTCCTTGATGAACATGGTGGAGGAGCGCAGCCGCCCCTTGGCCTGCGACGCGCCCTGATAGCCTGCCACATAGGGCTGCTTTTCGTAGACTTTGCCGTGGATGAACCGCAGGGCCATATTGGACAGCGGTGCGCCCTCGGTGCGGCCGCTGATGTTGTTGTTCACGATGGCTGCGATGGTGCCTTCCTCGCTGGTCAGGTCGTGCAGCACCACTTCATAGTCCGGTCCCAGCGCCTCGCCCAGAAACGAAACGAGTGTCCGGTAGGGTTCCAGCCGTGCATCCATATATGTCACCACTTTCCACGTTGTTTCATGAGGGAAATGATGAGAATTTGTTCTCATCCTGCTGCCTATATCATATCACGTTCGTGTGTTGTTGACAATGAGAAATGGGAAACTTAATGCATTTTCGTGAAAGTGCTTCAAAATATCCGCGGAATTTGTCACAAGTGATAATAATTTCTCATCGAGAGAGAAAATTGTTGACTTTTGCCGCCCACCGCGTTAGGATAGGGTCAGGACAAGGGGCATCAAGGCAAGCGATGCCCCTGCAATTCGGAAAAAGGAGAGAGAATTATGAAACAGGCACTCGCCACTGCACAGGCACCCGCCGCCATCGGGCCGTATTCGCAGGGCATCGCAGCAGGCCAGACGGTCTACGTCTCCGGCCAGCTCCCCATCGACCCCGCCACCGGGGCCATCCCCGAGGGCATCGCGGCCCAGACCACACAGTCCCTCAAGAACATCCAGGCCATCCTTGCCGAGCAGGGCATGACCCTGGCCGATGTGGTCAAGACCACGGTCTTTCTGGCCGACATGAACGACTTTGCTGAGATGAACAAAGTCTACGGCGAATACTTCGCCCAGCCCTTCCCCGCGCGGAGCGCCGTGCAGGTGGCGAAACTGCCGAAAGGCGCACCGCTGGAGATCGAATGCATCGCCGTGAAGTAACAGAGCATCCTATAAGAGAAAGAGACGGTGCAACACTATGGAACAGAACATGTTCATTCGCATTCTGAACAGTGAGATGGAGCTGGCTACCGGCTGCACCGAGCCGGGCGCTGTGGCGCTGACTGCCGCCGAGGCGGGTCAGGCCCTGCGGAAGGCCGGTGTGGATAAGGCCGAAGAGATCACGGTCAACGCCAGCATCAACATCATCAAGAACGCCATGTCGGCGGGCATCCCCGGCACCGATTACGAGGGCATGGACTATGCCGCCGCCATCGGTGCGCTGGGCGGCGACCCGGTCTATCTGCTGGAAGTCATGAACCACGTCCCCCGCGAGACGGTGGAAGCTGCCGCCGCGCTGGTCAAGGCCGGCAAGGTCAGGGTGAATGTGGCGCAGGTGCCGCAGAAGCTTTACATCGAGGTCATTGCCAAGGGCGGCGGCCATACGGGCCGTGCCATCGTCCGCGACCTGCACACCAACGTCGTGCTGGTGGAGCAGGACGGTGTGGCCACTCTCGACAAGCGGGACACGGACACCACCGCCGCAGGCGACAGTGATGTGGTCACCCCGGAGCAGATCGCGTCCTTCCTGACCGTCCGCTCCATCTGGGATTACTGCACCAAAGAGCTCGACCCGATGAACGACCCCATCGACATCATCCGCAGTGCCGTGAAGGTAAACTCCGTCATCAGCGATGAGGGCCTCTCGAAGGAATACGGCCTCGCCATTGGGCGCAACCTCGACCTCAACTGCCGCAAGGGCCTCATGACCCGCGATTTGACCACCAACTCCATGATAGCCGCCGCTGCGGGCGCAGACGCCCGTATGGCAGGCGCTCCGGTGTCGGTGGTGGCAAACTCCGGCAGCGGCAATCAGGGCATCACTGCGACGATGCCCGTCGTGGCTGCTGCCCACTGGCTGGACATCGACGAGCCCACCATGCTGCGTGCCGTCACCCTGTCGAACCTCATCGCCATCCGCATCAAGTCGAAGTTTGGCCGTCTGAGCAACCTGTGCGGCGCCACCGTCGCCGGGACTGGCGCGGCCTGCGGCATTACATACCTGCTGGGCGGCGGCTACCATGAGATATGCTGCGCTATCCAGAACATGGTGGGCAATGTCACCGGTATGGTGTGCGACGGCGCAAAGGCCGACTGCGCCCTGAAAATTTCCACCTGCGTCAATGCCGCCTGTCAGGCAGCGGCCATGGGTACCCGCGGCGTCCGCGTCCAGAGCACCGACGGCATCGTGGAAGAGAACGTGGAGCGCACGCTGGACAACTTCGCCATCCTCAGCACCCACGGCACCAGCGACAGCGTCATCCTCGACCTGATGCTCAACAAAGAACATGCTCCGGACGCCGAATAAGCGTCCTCGAAAAACCCTGGCAAGCCTGCATCCGCATCCTGCAAAAAAACACCCTGCGCCCGAAGCGCAGGAGAATTAGGGGTAAAATATTATGAAAAAGCTATTCGATAACCTGCCGTTCCGGCTGCTTCTCGGTATCATCATCGGCGTCATCCTGGGCCAGGTCTTCCCGGAGAGCGTCATGAAGGTGGTCGTCACCTTACAGTATATCATGGGCCAGCTCATCACCTTCTGCGTGCCGCTCATCATCATCGGCTTCATCGCCCCGTCCATCACCAAGCTGGGCAAGAACGCTTCCCGCCTGCTGGGCGTGGCGATCGTTATCGCTTACGTTTCCTCTGTCTGCGCAGCCCTCATGAGCACCGGCGCAGGCTACGCCCTCATCCCGCACCTGTCCATCGACACTGAGGTGGCCGGTCTGCGGACTCTGCCCGACGTCGTGTTCGAGCTGAACATCCCCCAGATCATGAGCGTCATGAGCGCCCTCGTGCTCAGCGTTCTGGTGGGTCTGGCCGCTACCTGGACCAACAGCAAGCTCACCTGCGACTTCCTCGGCGAGTTCCAGAACATCGTGCTGGACATCGTCGGCAAGATCATCATCCCCATGCTGCCCTTCTATATCGCCGCTACCTTCTGCAACCTGAGCTATGAGGGCATGATCACCCACCAGCTGCCCGCCTTCATCCAGATCATCCTCATCGTCATGGCAGGCCACTATATCTGGCTGGCTGTCCTGTATCTGCTGGCCGGCGCATACTCCGGCAAGAACCCCTGGGAAGTCCTCCGCTACTACGGCCCCGCTTACCTGACCGCTGTCGGCACCATGTCCAGCGCCGCCACTCTGGCGGTCGCTCTGGACTGCGCCCGCAAGAGCAAAGTCCTGCGCAAGGATATGGTCAGCTTCGGCATCCCCCTGTTCGCCAACATCCACCTCTGCGGCTCTGTCCTGACTGAGGTCTTCTTCTGCATGACCATCTCCAAGATCCTTTACGGCCATCTGCCCAGCATCGGCACCATGCTCCTCTTCTGCGCCCTGCTCGGCATCTTCGCCATCGGCGCTCCCGGCGTCCCCGGCGGTACCGTCATGGCTTCTCTGGGCCTCATCACCGGCGTTCTGATGTTCGATGACGCTGGCACCGCTCTGATGCTCGCCATCTTCGCCCTGCAGGACAGCTTCGGCACCGCCTGCAACGTCACCGGCGACGGCGCTCTGACCCTGATGCTGACCGGCTACGCCGAGAAGCACGGCATCCAGAACAACGACAACATCCAGAGCCCCGTCCTGTAAAGACTGCTTCAAAGGATTTGAGCGCATTTCCCTGAAAATACCAGAAACCGGGCTGCGTCCCCCATTCTGACCAGCCCGTGATATGCAAAAGGGGCCTCCTGCAAAGGAGGCCCCTTTTGTTATGCATGGATTTACTGATCGGGAAAAGGGCAAAGTGTGTCGCTGACGCCAGAGATATAATTCATATCGACGTCGTAGAATTTCGCCAGCTGGATGAGGCACTCGACCGGGATGCGCACTTTGCCCTTTTCGTAGTCGGAGTAGGTGGTCTGTGCAACGTGAATGGCATTTGCGACCTGTGTCTGATTGAGGTCGTGGTCGTTGCGCAGTGCCTTGATGCGTTCTGTGTATAGCATAGGATTCACCTCTTTGTAGAAAGTCTACAAAGGATGGCCCGAGTATCTTGATTTTTAACGGATAATCCGTTAAAATAAGAGCCAAGACAGAGACTTGGGCGGAAGGGCTTGAACTACTGACGGAAAGGATGGGCGAGATGAACATATGCTCTGAAGCGGTGATAGATTCAATTCGACAGGGAGTTTCAAATATTCCACCAGAGAGCGGGGGAATATTAGGCGGAAGAAATGACGTGGTTACAAATATCTGCTTGGATAAAGGAATATTGGGTAAACATCCTTGCAGTTATACACCTGATACACGCTTCCTGAATCAGAAAATCAACCAATGGGCTGAAACTGGGATACAGTTTATGGGAATGTTTCATGTGCATTTCGGCGGCACAGAAAGCCTTTCCGAAGGAGATAAAGAATATATCGTTCGCATTATGGAAGTAATGCCGAAAAAAATTGGTTGTCTGTACTTTCCTGTTGTTGTAATGCCGGAGCGTAAGGTGGTGGCATATAAGGCAGTACGCAACAATGAGAAAGTCGTGATAAAAAGAGATTGTATCAAATGTCAAGGAGGAACTTAACATGAAGAACGTGAAGAACAAGAAAATGATGGCTGTTGTTCTGCCGGAGGGATGCTTCTACGGAAATTGTAGCGACTGCGTCTATGCTGACCGGAGTGACTGGAGAGACGGCGAGGTATACTGCCTTTGCGAGAAAGGCTGGACACACGGCTATAATCGCCCGAGTGACCGGAACGGCTGTGCCTACTATGAGGAACGCTGATAACGAAAAAAGGGAGAAAGAACTATGACGGTTGCATTGTGCATGTTTGCCCTTTGGGCATGGGGCGGATGGATCTCGTGGAAGGGCATTGAAAACGGAAATGGCTGGATCGGTGTTATCCTTTCCGAGAAAATACGCAAAAGTCTGAACAAAAAAGAAAACTGGTGGAAAAAGGCGCTTCTTTCGGTGGCATTCGGCTATGTTGCAATGGGTGCAAAGGTGATAGAGTGGATCCTTACTTTTGTCATGCGCATGGTGGACGGCTCGCTTTTTAGATGAGCTGCTTTAGAAGGAGACAGTCAAAATGAAAAATATCACGCGACGTGGATTCCTACAGCTTACGGCGGCGACGGCTCTGGTGTGTGCAACAGCTCCGCTGACGGGATGCGGGAAGAAAAATATTAAAAAACTTGTACTGGGTGACTGGTACATGGAAGGCTATAGCCGACTGGAGTACGCAATATATGATGATGGAAGCTGTCAGGTTCGGAGTGGGTATGGCCTTGGAAAATGGTCGGTCGTAGATGACGACAAACTTAGAATTTCAGATTTTTATGGGCAGACACTGATTTACAAAATTGAAAAAATCAGTAAAAAGTCAATGACGCTTAGACTGATTTGGGATGGAAAGGAAAGCGAAACAACAGATACATTCTACCACACGGCAGAAGAGGCAGAAAAACATTGACCGCTGTTGAAATGCTAAGATTAAGAGGTGAATCGTGATGAAAAAAATAAAAATGAGCGATATTTTGCTGACGGTTTGTGCGATAGCTATCGTTTGTGGTATCGGAAGTTTGACACTTCGCGGAAAGAAGACTACAGAAAAACTCATAATCGGAGATTGGTATCAGCAGTGGTCGGATAGCTTGACTTTTTCAATTTATGATGACGGAACGGTTAATGTTCCTGGTTCCTATGGTCTTGGAAAATGGTCTCTAGTAAACGATAATCAGCTGATCCTTTCGGATTTTTATGGAGAAACGATTATCTTGAAGATTGAGAATATTGATGCCGACAATATGGAGGTCCGACAGGTAATCGATGGAAAAGAAAGTCAAGAATCAATCACATTCTGGCACACCGCAGATGGCGCACAAACGATACGAGTTAAGGGCTACCATTAAAAACTTTAGGAAGGTGAAGAAATGTTGAGTAATATGAATCGTCGTAAATTCCTGAAGCTCACTGGCACCGTGGTGCTGGCGACATCTGTTGCGGGAGCACTGGGCGGATGTAGTGGTGGCGGCAGCAGCGCACCTACACCGCCCTCTCCTGAAGAAGAGGGAATAGCGCAAATTATCCTGGATTCGATCAATGCTGCACGCAAAGAAGTTGGATTGGACGGCACAGTTCAAGAAGTGGATAAAATAAGCCAGCTTTCAGCACAGCGTGCGCTGGAAATGATGAACGGAAAAAAGCACGACGAGCTTTCACCAGTTCCGCAGGAGTTCAAAGACGGCGGAAAGGGCTACAAGTATGGTGGAAGGGAAAATTGGACAGTAACAGGACTTCCGCGAGACCACTTCACGAAAAATCAGCTGACAGAATACTTCCGAAACAATTTTCAGACGGAACTGAATACACCCGGTAAGACGACGATTCGGGAAGATGTATATGTAGGAATCAGTGTGCAGGAACAGGGTGACTATGTGTGGTATGATATAATCTTTGCACACGAGGGATGACCAAAGGTGCGGCTTTGCAACAGGCAGACCGAGCACAGAAATAAGATAAGGCCGCAGGAAAAGTGCCGCTTCCTGCGGCCTTTTGCTTGCCAAAGATTCAAAAATCATACAAAACCTTCTTTATTTTGTCATAACTGTCCCGTATAATAGAATATAGGTCAACATCAAAATTGCGGCCAGCGCCCGGCGGGGGCTGGCTTTGGACTGGATAGAGGAGGAACACTCACATGGCAAACGAAAAGATACTCGTCGTGGACGACGATACCAACATCTGCGAGCTGCTGCGGCTCTACCTGACCAAGGAGGGCTATCAGGTCACGACGGCCAACGACGGCGAAGAGGGCCTTGAAAAGTTCAACCAGCTCAAGCCCGACATGGTGCTGCTGGACGTCATGATGCCCAGGATGGACGGCCTCGAGGTCTGCCGCCGCATCCGCAAGCTGGGCAACACCCCGGTCATGATGCTGACGGCCAAGGGCGAGACCTTCGATAAGGTGCTGGGCCTTGAGCTGGGCGCTGATGATTATATGGTCAAGCCCTTCGACACCAAAGAGGTCGTGGCCCGCATCAAGGCGGTGCTGCGCCGCTGCACCGTCACCACGTCCCAGACCGAGAGCTCCGAGGGCGTCATCGAGTTCGACAACCTCCGCCTCGACATGAACAGCTACGAGCTGCGGGTCAAGGGAAAGGTGGTGGAAGCTCCCCCGAAGGAGCTGGAACTGCTGAACTGCCTCGCCTCTCACCCCAACCGGGTCTATACCCGCGACCAGCTGCTGGACGAGGTGTGGGGTTTCGAATACTACGGCGACAGCCGCACCATCGACGTCCATGTCAAGCGCCTGCGCGAGAAGCTGGCCGGTGCTTCCGATAAATGGGAACTGAAGACCGTCTGGGGCGTGGGCTATAAATTCGAGGTGCGTCAGTAATGCGCAAAAGTGTTTCCGTTGCGTTCTTCTCGCTCATGAGCACCCTGCTCATCTTCGGTACGGTGATCATGGGCGGCTCGGAGCTGGTGCTGTTCAGCAACTACTTCGCCCAGGAGCGGTACGACGTGCTGGACGAAGTGGTCAATGTGGCCCAGCGCACGGCGTCCCATCTGGTGCAGGAAGCCGCTCTGCCGGAAGGCGAAGAACTGGAAGCCCTGAACACCAAGCTCGAGCTCATCGGCGAGAGCGCGGAAGTGTACCTGTTCTTCACCGACTGCGACGGCAACGTGGTGCTGGCCTCAGACCCGGACGATCTGGCCGGGGATGTGGTAGAGGCGTCCGTGCTGGAAAAGTCGGCCAAGGCCAAGGAGAATTATCACGTCTTCGGCACGCTGGACGGCGTACTGACCGAGAAGAGCTACATTTCGGTGCATGAGATGCGCAGCGAGAGCGGCGAGTGTACCGGCTACCTCTTCCTCTGCTCGTCGGGCGACCGGCTGGTGGAGTTCCGCAAGGAGTTCTTCTCGAACTTCTTCCTCTCGGCCTGTCTGATGCTGCTGGTGGCCAGCGTCCTCACCAAGGTGATGATGCATAAGCTCACCGACCCCATCCAGAAGGTGACGGATGCGGCCCAGCGCTTCGGCGGCGGCGACCTGTCCGTCCGGGTCGAGGGAGTGGACGGCGAAGGCGAAGTGGCCGACCTGGCCCGCACCTTCAACAAGATGGCGGACAATATCCAGTCCAACGACAACTCCCGGGGCCAGTTCATGGGCAATATTGCCCACGAGCTGCGCACTCCCATGACCACCATCAAGGGCTTCATCGACGGCATTCTGGACGGCACCATCCCGCCCGATATGCAGAACCACTACTTACAGCTGGTCAGTGAGGAGACGGGCCGTCTGGCGCGCCTCATCCAGAATATGCTGGACCTCTCGAAGCTGGAGAGCGGCGAATATCAGGTGAACGCCCGGATGTTCAACATCTGGGAGACGCTGACCGGCGTGGCCCTCTCGGCGGAGCAGCGCATCAACGACGGTATGATAGATATTGACGGCCTGACCATGGATGAGAAGGTGCTGGTCTATGCCGACCCCGACCTCATCCATCAGGTGGCCTACAATCTGCTGGACAACGCCATCAAATTCACCCCGGCAGGCGGCACCATCCGCTTCGGGGTGGAGAGGCTGGGCCCGGAGGTGGAAGTCTCCATCTGGAACTCCGGCCAGGGCATCAGCCCCGAGGCGCTGCCCTACGTCTTCCAGCGCTTCTACAAAGAAGACCAGTCCCGGGGTCTCCACGCCCGGGGCGCAGGTCTCGGCCTGAACATCTGCAAGGTGCTGGTCAACCTCTCCGGCGGCCAGATACGGGTGGAGAGCAAGCAGGGCGAGTGGTGCAGGTTCGTCTTCACCCTGCCCGTCCAGCCCCCCAACCCCGGCGGCATGAAGCGTCTGCCCGACGAGAGCGGCCGCCCCGGTGCGGTGGAAGACCCGGCCAGCATGAAGCCGGTAGACTAACTTCACAGCGGTCAGACTGCCCCTCAAAGGAGCGGTCTGGCTGCTTTTTGCATTGTGGAAGAGGGGAGATATGCAGAACTTTACGTCTTTTCCGTGAAAAACACGGCGGCGGGTTTGATTTTTTCGCTGTTTTCATGTAAACTATAATCGACTATGCCGACTGCTCCTGTGGGAGATGCCGCAGGGACGGCGGCAGAGCAAAATTACAAAAATTCTCTAAAAAATAACGGGGAGTAAAATAAAATGACAACGATCAGTCCTTCTATCCTTTCGGCTGACTTCAGCCATCTCGGCGCAGACTGCCGTATGGTGCTGGATGCCGGTGCGCAGATGCTGCATTATGACGTGATGGACGGCCACTTCGTGCCGAACATCAGCTTTGGCGTCCCGGTGCTCAAGAGCCTGCACAAGGCCCTGCCGGACGCTTTCTATGACGTCCACCTGATGATCACCCACCCCCAGCAGTACGCCGAGGCTTTTGCCAAGGCCGGTGCCAGCCTGCTCAACTTCCACCTCGAGTGCGACGACGACATCCAGGAGACTATCGACGCCATCAAGGCCCAGGGCTGCAAGGTGGGCATGACCATCAAGCCCGGCACCCCGGTGGAAGAGCTGGGCTACTACCTCGACCAGCTGGACCTCGTGCTGGTCATGAGCGTGGAGCCTGGCTTCGGCGGCCAGAAGTTCATGCCCTCGGCCCTCGACAAGCTCCGCTGGCTCAAGGCGGAAAAAGACCGCCGTGGCCTGAAATTCCTGCTGGAAGTGGACGGCGGCGTGGATGCCGCCACCGCTCCGCAGTGCGTCGCCGCCGGTGCGGACGTGCTGGTGGCGGGCAGCGCCATCTTTGGCGCCGCCGACCCCGCCGCGGCCGTCCGTGCGATGGCAGCTCTCTGAGAGGGGACTGCCCATGGATGAAGCATTGATCCGGCTGCAGGAGGAAGAACTCCAGCGCACCGGCAGATACTATAAGCACATCTGCTTTCTCTGTGTGCCGCTGCTCTGCGTCTCCTGCTACCTCTACGGCCTGCGCCCGCTGCTGCTCTGCGGCTTTGCGGTGCTGATGGGCAACCTGTGCGACCGGCTCATCTCTCTGCTGCGCCGCCGCGTCTATCAGGCCGGGGATTATTCCAACGAGAGCTTTGCCCTCGTCATCACCCTGCTGATGCCCGCGACGGTGGACTGGTATGTCCTCGCCGCCGCCATTCTGGCCGGTGCTCTCATCGGCAAAGAGGTCTTCGGCGGCTATGGCAGCTACCCCTTCCACCCCGCCGCCGTGGGCTACGCGGTGGCGGCAGTGTCCTGGCCGGAGCAGGTCTTCCGCTATCCGGCCCCATACGCCAATATCCCGCTCTGGGACGCCTCCGGCGTGGCAACATCCAGCACCATCTCGGACACCCTGCGCAGTGGCGGCCTCATCAACATCAGCGCCCTGTCGCTGGTGCTGGGCGAGTACGCCGCCCCGATGGGGACCGGTGCAGCCATCGTGCTGGTGGCCTGCGGCCTCTTCCTCTGGATGCAGAAGGATGTGCGGCTGAGCGCCTCCCTGAGTTTCCTCATCACGGCGGGCCTCATCGTCTTCTTCTTCCCGCGCCAGCTGGGTCTGACGGAGGGGACCGCCTTTACGGCGGGCCTTGTGTTCCGCCTGCGCTGTGTGCGCGACGAGATGCTGACGGGCGCGATGCTCTTCAGCGCCGTCTTCCTGCTCAATGAGCCCTACACCTGCGCCCACCACCGGCGGGGCCGCATCCTCTACGGCGTCATGGTGGGAGCCTTTACGATGGGCTTCCGCTACTTCGGCGTCTACGAGACGGGCGTCTGCTTCGCCATTCTGGCGGTCAACAGCATCTCCGGCTGGCTCGACCGCACCGAAGTCCGCCTCCATGAGCTGATAAAGAGCGGCAGATACTTCAAAGAGAAGAAGACCGGAAAGGGGGATGCGGAATGAAACGTCATGCTGCAGAACTCATCACCCGGGACCCGGAAAGATTCTTCCACCATGACCGCGTCTTTCTGAATAACCCCGTGGTCATGCAGGGCATGGGCCTTGCGCCGCTGGTCGTCCTTGCGACGAGCGGCCAGAACGCCCTGATGCTGGCCGTGGCCGTGGCGCTGCTGCTGACGCCCTCCCGGATGCTGGCCTGCCTGCTGAGCCGCCTGTTCCCCCTGCGGGAGGAGCATCCGGCCAACGCAGAGCTGGAAAAGAAGCTGCTGCCCCGCAGCATCCTCTATTCGGGCAGCGCGGCGGTGGTCTATCTGGCGGCATACCCTATCCTGAACCAGTTGTTCGGCGTGAGCCTGCTGGTGCTGGGCATCTATCTGCCCATGCTGGTGGTGGAGCCGCTGCTGACCTATCGCTTCGGCCGCGTGCAGGAGACGATGAAAAAGGCCGTCTCCAAGGGCATCCGCATCACCGTCGGCTACGGCCTGCTGCTGCTTTTGCTGGGCTGTGTGCGCGAGTGGCTGAGCGCCGGCACGGTGTTCGGCCATGTGCTGAGCCGTCCCGTCCTGCCCATGGCCAGTATGCCGGCAGGCGGCTTCATCGTGCTGGGCGTGCTGTGTGCCGTCTGGCGCACGCTGGCCAGGAAGTACAAAAACTATCTGACATCGGAGGCCCGCGGCCTCATGGCGGTCTACCGCCAGAAAGAGGGGGAGCCTGAGGATGAATGATGTGATGCAGGCCGTCGGCGTATTTTTCAGCTACGCCGTGCTGGCCGTCTTTGCACAGAACGCGGTGTTCACCCGGGGCCTCGGCGTGTCCCGCCTCGTCCAGCTGGTGGGCGACGAGCGCACCAGCAGCGGGTGGTTCGCTCTGTTGCTCTGTGTTACGCAGGTGCTGGTGGCTCCGCTGGCGTTCTATGCGGGCGGCTTCATCGCCGCCCAGTCCAACCCCGCCCAGCTCCGTCCGCTGGTCTATCTGGCCTGCGTGGCGGTGGTGAGCCTGTTTGAATTTATCGTGCTCTGGGCCGCACGGGGAAAGCGCCACGGCGGCCAGCTGCTCCGCATCCTGCCGCTGGCGGCGGTCAACAGCGGCGTGCTGGGTACGGCGCTGGTGGAGCGCACCCAGAGCTTTACGCTGGAGCAGAGCATGGGCTTCGGCCTCGGCAGCGGCCTGGGCTATCTGCTGGCCGTCATGCTGGTGACGGAGGCTGACCGCCGTCTGCGCAGCGAGGCCATCCCGGAGGCGTTCCGGGGCCTGCCCATCACGCTCATCTACATCGGCGTGCTGGCGCTGGCTATCTATGGTTTTACGGGCCACTCGGTGATCCTGTGAGGAGTGCAGGAGAAAGGGACGATCATGGCAAAGTATAAAAAGGTCAAGCGGTATCACCGCAGTTTTTACAGCCCCGGCATGTGGGTGAAGAAGGCCGTCGGCATCATCGTGCTGGTGGCCGTGGTGCTGGTCGTGGGCTGGCTGGCCGCGCCCCATGTGCTGGACTGGGCCACCCACACCTGGTACACCGTGGTGCGCAACCGTGATCTCTCGGCTTCGTCTGAGACGACGGCGCCCAGTGCGGCTGCTTCGTCGGAAGTGACGGCAGAGCCTGCCGCTTCCTCGGAGGTGCGGGCGGACTCGGAGCCGGGGCCTGAACCGGCTGCACCCGCAGGCGTCATCATCGAGGGCAGCTGGGGCGTTCTGGACACGGCTGCAGCAAAGGATGAAGCTTCCCTGCGTGCCGCCGCCCAGCAGCTGGCCCAGCAGGGCATGGCCTACGCCGTCGTCACCCTGAAGGACAGCGCCGGAAATATCCTGTATCCCTCTCAGGTGGCTGCTGCGGCAGGCAGCATCGAGGGGGCGTCCCTTGACCCGGCCCTCATCGCCTCGGTGCTCAAGGAGAACGGCCTTGTGCCGGTGGCAAAGCTGGCGGCCTTCCGCGATCCCATCGCGGCCCGCACCGACCGCAATATGGCCATCGGCTACACCGGGCAGGCTTACCTCTGGCTGGATAATAAGGCGTCCGCCGGCGGCAACCCCTGGCTCAACCCCTATTCCGACGAGGCCGTCCAGTTCATCGGCGACCTCATCGGCGAGGTGCAGAGCATGGGTTTTGACCATGTGCTGCTGGAGAACGTCCAGTTCCCCTCTGCCCAGAACGGCAAGCAGGACTTCGGCTCCACCGGCGGGCGCGACCGCAGCGCCCAGCTGGCTGCGGACATCGCCGCATGGGATGCCCGCTTTGAGGGCAGTGTGACCCTGTGGTACGGTTACTCGCTGGGTCAGGTGACGGATGGCGCTTCCACCGTGGGCGGCTCCGCGACGGCACTGGGCGTCAGGAACCTCGTGGTCGAAGTCCCCGCAAAGCAGACCATGGACGACACCGCCCGCAACGAGCTGCGGGACACCCTGTCGGCTTCCGGCGTGGAGCATGCCGTGTTCTGGGACGATGCAGCGGGCATTTTCCAGTGAGAGCGCTCCATTTGCTGTTGGTGATTTATGTGAGAGTGAGGAATGTGTTATGAAAACTGCATCCTGCTTTGGTCCGGCCCACATCCTGCTGCCCGGGGAGAATATCCCTCTGGAAAAGTGGGGCTGCGTGGCCTGTGACCAGTTTACCAGCGACCGCGCCTACTGGGAGCAGGCAGACGCCGCTGTGGGCGACTGCCCCAGCACCCTGCGGCTCATCCTGCCGGAAGTCTACCTCGAGGATAAAGACGCGGCCCAGCGGGTGGAGAACATCCACGCCGCAATGGACGAGTACAGCCGCGACGTGCTGACCCGCGCCGTGGACGGCTTTGTCTACGTCGAGCGCACCGAGCAGAGCGGCCGGGTGCGTCAGGGCCTCGTGGGCAAGATAGACCTCGAGGCTTACAGCTACGAGAAGGGCGCCCGCCCGGCCATCCGGCCCAGCGAGCGCACCGTCACCGAGCGCATCCCGCCCCGCATGGCCGTGCGCCGGGGTGCGGCGCTGGAAACGCCCCATGTTATGATGCTGGCCGACGACCCCGGCTGTACCCTCGTCGAGCCCATCGGCGCGCACAAGAGCGAGCTGAAAAAGCTGTACGAGGGCGAGCTGATGCAGGGCGGCGGCCACATTGCAGGCTGGGCCGTGGAAGATCCTGCGATGCTGGCACAGATCGATGCTGCACTGGCTGCACTGGGCAGCCAGGAGGCTTTCGACGCCAAGTATCCCCAGGCCAAGGGCGCAAAGCCCCTGACGCTGGCTGTGGGTGACGGCAACCATTCGCTGGCCGCAGCCAAAGCCTGCTGGGAGGAGCTGAAAGCCACCCTGACCCCTGAGGAGCGGGAAAGCCATCCCGCCCGCTGGTGCCTGGCTGAGGTGTGCAACGTCCATTCGCCTGCGATCGAGATCGAGCCCATCCACCGCGTCCTCTTCAATGTGGACTGCGGCGCGGTGCTGCTGGCCCTCATCGCGTGGAGCGACTCCAACATGGCCGGCATCTGCTTCGGCGACTCGAAGCAGCAGGCCTTCACGCTGGCCGGCCCCCATGTGTCCAACGTCCTCAGCTTCGAGGACCCCGTCGCCCCGCTGACCGTCGGCACGGTGGACGAATTTATCGAATACTTTATGGCCCGCCACAGCGAGGCCCGGGTGGATTACGTCCACGACGAGCCCGCCGTCCGCGCCCTGACCAGGAAGGGCGGCGTGGCCTTCCTGCTGCCGCCCTTCGAGAAGAGCGATCTGTTCAAAGGCATCGTGATGGGCGGCGTGCTGCCCCGCAAGACCTTCAGCATGGGCCATGCGGAGGAAAAGCGGTATTACATCGAGTGCCGCAGAATCAAAGAATGACCAAGGAGAACCATGACTTTTAACGATTTGAAACTGTCCGCCCCCCTGCTCAAGGCTGTAAGCGAGGCAGGCTATGAGACCCCCTCGCCCATCCAGGCTTCGGCCATCCCGCCGGTGCTGGAAGGGCGCGATCTGATGGGCTGCGCCCAGACCGGCACCGGCAAGACTGCTGCCTTTGCGCTGCCCATGCTCGACCGGCTGAGCGCCGCCGCCCCCCGCAGGAAGGGCGCTGTCCGCGCCCTCATCCTTACCCCCACCCGTGAGCTGGCCCTCCAGATCGGCGAGAGCTTCGACGCCTACGGCAAGTACCTTAAACTGCGCAGCACCGTCATCTTCGGCGGCGTGGGCCAGGCCCCGCAGGTGGAGGCCATCCGAAAGGGCGTGGACATCCTCATCGCCTGCCCGGGCCGTCTGAATGACCTCATCGGACAGGGCCATATCGACCTGTCGGACCTCGAGGTCTTCGTGCTGGACGAGGCCGACCGGATGCTGGACATGGGCTTTGTGCATGACGT
>ERZ773104.2495-NODE-2495-length-20464-cov-7.627958_pt1 | contig 20464 bp, 16 predicted proteins | sample MGYA00511920_ERZ773104 | MGnify/ENA primary metagenome ERZ773104 (study PRJEB29015, sample SAMEA2737857) | human gut metagenome | biome: human gut; feature: human-associated habitat; material: faeces | place: China | collected 2012 ...
CCTGCCGGTCCGCTCCGTCAGGATGTCGGGCGGCCTCGGCCAGACGGGCCGCACGGGCGGGCGTCATGGGATGGTGCCCCGGCTTGCCCGCCAGCGCCACCAGGCGCGGATTGACCCGCCCCTGGCACAAGAATCCGCCCAGCACCTCGTTGCCGTTGTCCTGCAACAGACGGCGGGCCGCCGCAAGACACTGGCGGGAATGCTCCCAGCCGGGGCGCGGGCCGTGGGTACCGAAAAAAAAGATGCGTTTGCCGCGTATGCCCTGCCACAGGCGCAGGCTGCGGCTGTCGGGCAGGCCACGGCGCACCCAGAAGCCCAGGAGCAGGGTCCCGGCATGATCGAGCAGCGGCGGATGCCCTGCGGGGAACACGGGGGCCCCGGTGGCTCCGGCAAGGGCATCGGCCAAAGAACGGGTATTGCCGGTGGTGCTGGAGCAAAGGATGCACAGCGGCAAGGAAAGCTGGGGGATGATGTCTGTCATGGCTATCTGTGATACTGTATGCCGCCCTTTGTCAGGCCTGCGCCGCGGCATCACCGGAGCGCGACGCACAGTGGCGGGAGCGTCATGCAAAAAGGCACGGCCGAAGGCCGGGCCTGCCTGCGGCCCTCATCTATGCCGCATAGGGGCAGGCCCGTAAAGGCCGGAGCGAAAAACACGGCCGGGAAAACGCTAGTCCTGGGCCCGGCGCTCCAGGGCCGCCATGTCCAGCAGTTCCACCCGCCGCCGTTCCAGACGGATGGCACCTTCCCGGGCCAGCTTGTTGAGTTCCCTGCTCAGGCTCTCGCGGCTCAGGCCCAGCAAGCGGGCCATGAGCTCCCGGGTACCGGGCAGTTCCAGCTGGCGGCGGCCCTCCTCCATGCGGGAGCGGTGCAGCAGCCATCCGGCCACCCGGCGGGAGACCGAGATCACGCCCTGCGAGCCGGCCACCTTGTTGACGAACAGACGCTGCCGGGCCGCCAGCACCTGCAGGAGCCAGCGGGCCAGCCGGGGATTCTCGTCCAGCAGCCTGTCCATGGTGGCCCGCTCCAGCCAGAGCAGGCGTCCTGGCCCCAAAGCCACGGCCGTGGCGGGCAGGGGGGCCTCGTAGAACAGGGCCCCCGGATCGGGGAAGGCCCCGCCACGGGTCAGGTGCAGGACATATTCCCTGCCCTGCGGCCCCATCTTGACCAGTTTCACCTCACCGGACAAGACGAAGGGCACATGGCGTATCTCGTCCCCTTCACGGAACAGCACATCGCCCGCCCGCATCTCGGCCAGGCGGCCCGTGTCCAGCACAAGGCCGGTCTGCCTTTCGTCCAGCCAGCGGCCCAGCGGACTGTGGCGCAGGGCATCCCGCAGGCTCTGGGGATCGGTGGGGCGGTCCCCTTTTTTCCGGTCCATGCGCGACCTCCATGAAAGCTTCGCCCCTGCGGGACAGGGGCAGGAAAAACGACCGGACGGGGCAGCGGCCCCGCCGGGCCCAAAAACACAGGGGAAGACCGCGTCACGGCCTTCCCCTGCGGAGAATCTTAGCCCAGGATCGCCTTGAGGTCTTCGTCAGGCGTGGTCACGGGCATGATGTTCCACTGCTCCACCAGCACCTTGAGGATGTTGGGGGACACGAAGGCAGGCAGCGTGGGCCCGAGGCGGATGTTCTTCACGCCCAGGGCCAGCAGGGTCAGCAGGATGCTCACGGCCTTTTGCTCGTACCACGAAAGCACCAGCGACAGCGGCAAATCGTTGACGCCGCACTTCAGGGCATCGGCCAGGGCCATGGCCACACGCACGGCGGCGTAGGCATCGTTGCACTGGCCCACGTCCAGCAGGCGCGGGATGCCGCCCAGGCTGCCCAGCTCCTTGTCGAAGAAGCGGAACTTGCCGCAGGCCAGGGTCAGGATCAGGCAGTCGGCCGGGATCTTCTCCACCAGCTCGGTATAGTAGTTGCGGCCGGGACGGGCGCCGTCGCAGCCGCCCACCAAGAAGATGTGGCGCAGCTTGCCCTGGGCCACGGCATCCAGCACGGCGGGCGCGGCACCCAGCAGGGTCTCGCGGCCAAAGCCGGTCAGCACTTCCTTGCCGGGAACGTCTTCCTCAAAGCCGGGCAGTTCCAGGGCCTTCCGGATGACGGCCGAGAAATCACGGTCCTTGCAGTGGCCCAGGCCGGGCCAGGACACGTTGCCGGAGGTGAAGACCTTGTCGGCGTAGCCCTTGGGATCCTGGATGCAGTTGGTGGTGAAGAGCACCGCGCCGGGGAAGGCGGGCAGCTCCTTCTGCTGGTTCTGCCAGGCCGTGCCGTAATGCCCGGCCAGATGCGGGAAGGCATGCAGCACGGGATAGGCGTGGGCGGGCAGCATCTCGCCGTGGGTGTAGACGTTGATGCCCGTGTCGCGGGTCTGCTCCAGCAGGGCCAGCAGGTCGGGCAGATCGTGGCCGGAGACGAGGATGGCCTTGCCCTTGCGCCGGCCCAGGGAAACGGGCGTAGGCACGGGCGTGCCGAAGGTACCGGTATTGCCCGCTTCCAGCAGCTCCATGGCGCGCAGGTTGGCCTTGCCGCATTCCAGCACCAGGCCCAGCCAGCCATTGAGGTCACGGCTCTCGGGATCCAGCTCGGTGCCGGCGCGCAGGCCGCGATACAGGAAGGCGGCCACGTCGGGATCACGCTGGCCCAGTTCGGCGGCATGGTCGGCATAGGCGGCCACGCCCTTGAGGCCGTAGAGCAGGATCTGCATGGCGGAGCGCACGTCCTCGTCGTCGGACAGGCGGTCGATGGCCGTATCGCGCAGGTCCAGGGCGGCCAGCGGCGTGGGCGACGGGGCACCGGGCACGCGGGCGGCCAGGGCGGTGGTGCGCTCCAGGCATTCTTCCTGCACGGCGCGCAGGGAGACGGGATCGAAATTCACATTGGTCAGGGTGGAGAACAGGGCCTTGAAGGCGAAGTCGTCGGTGGCGGTGTCCACGATGCCGGCGTCACGGGCCATCAGGGCCACGGCCGCCAGTTCGCGCAGCTGCCATACCAGCTTGTCCTGCTGGATGGCCACGGCCTCGTTCTTGCCGCAGATGCCAAGGCGGGTACAGGCCTTGCCCTTGGAGGTCTGTTCACACTGGTTGCAAAACATGGGGGGCTCCTTGTGCTGAGGGGGATGGGTGTCTGTCCATGTCACTAGAGCACATCTCCTCCACCGCAACTGTGACCATCGTCACAAAACAGGGAATCTTTTCACAGTCCCGCCGGACTGCCGGACGATATGCGGAAGATCCCGCCCCTTGCGATCACTTCCAGAAGCGTTTCCAGCCGGAGGCGGGCGCCTCATGACCGCCCTGCAAACTGCCGTCCAGTCCCAGCCGGTGATCCAGCTCCGCCAGCCAGGCCGCGGCCGCCGCACCGTGTTCCAGCTCCAGGGACCGATGGCAGGCCAGCACGTCTTCCGCCCTGCCCCGCCAGAACGACAACTGCGGTTCCAGCAGGTCGAGATCGGGATGCCTGTCCACCAGCGTACGTAGCCCGGCGCTCACGCCTTCCGCATCGCACAGGCGGGCCAGCTGGCGACGGCGCTTCCAGCCCGGACGCCCCTGCGACCAGAGCAGCGCCAGATGCAGTACGAAACGCTCGTCCGCCGTGGCTTCCCGCCGCCGGTTGCCGGGCAATATGCCCCGCACGGCCCCCAGCACGGCCTTGGTCCCGCTGCCCAGGGCATCCGCCACGGCACCGGTCCCAGAGCTGACGACCCCGGCCACGGCCTGTCCGGCACCGATGACGGCACCGGCACCGGAACTCACGGCCTCGGCCACGGCCGTACCGCCGCGCACCACGCTCTGGGCGGCGCCCCGGGTCTTTTCCAAGGCACTGTCGGCCACGGTGCCCACGGTCTCCGAGATCTTCTGGCCCATGGAGGCAGGCAGATCCATCAGCTGCTTGCGGAAGGCCTCCACGATGGCCCCCACGGTCTCCCGCGAGATCTCCGCCAGCATGGTGCCCGCCTCGCGGACGCAGGCCTGCTGCCGGGCCTCTTCCCTGCCCAGGGCCGCGAAGCGGAAGGCGCTGCGCGTCACCACACCGGCCCGGATGGCCAACAGGCAGTTGGCCGCCCCGTCGATGACCGCGGACGTGCACTGCTGCATCATAGGCCCCATGAGCGGCACGCTGGAGGCCGCCATGACGGGCGTGACCGCGGGCAACAGCTCGTTCATGCTCTCGGTGATGGTCCGGGGGATGTCCAGGGCCTCGATGGAAAAGGAAATGAAGGTGGCCGAGGAGACCGTGCTGTAGACGCTCCACAGCTCCGCCGGGGTGGGACGCTGGTTGTAGATGCCGGAGACCCGCCAGATCATGCGCGCCAGCGAGACGAACATGATGAGCGCATCCAGACGGCCGTTCTGGGACAGGGCCGTGCCCAGGAACACCCGCTTGGCGTTGTTGCGGATCTCTTCCCCGGCACGGGCGTCCAGCACGTCGAGGGCCTTTTCCAGAAAATCCTCATCCGTAGCGCGGATGCCTGCGGCGCGGACGTGGGGATTCTTTTTCAGACGGCGTGCCAGTTCCCGGGCAAAGGCCTGGCGTTCGGCTTCCGTGGGGTCGTCACGCAGGACAAGACGGGGCGCACGGGCAAACCAGGCCAGGCCCAGCCAGAGCACGGCGCCTGCCTCCAGGGCCAGCAGGGCCACGAAGGCCAGCCAGCCCCAGCCGGGGGCCAGCACTTCCACGGTCTGGAAGACCGTCAGGTCCAGCTGGACCAGCAGCATCAGGATGACGAGCATGAAAAGGGCCGCAGCCGCTTTCAACAAAGTCGAGATAAAGGTCATGTAAGGTACCTGCACAAAGGAAGGATGAGGGGCCCCGCCACGGGAGTTGCCCGCAGGCCGGGCCTGTCGGGGCGGCTCCGGCCAGTACGGTGGAGCCGGTCAAAGCACAACACGGAACGCGTCAGCAGGATGTCAGGAACAGCGGAAAGGATCAGCGGAGCGACGGAAGGCCCCGGGAAAGGAAGAAGGGAAGGCGCAGGGGCGCGCCCGGAAAAACACCGGAACGAGCCGGGCCAAGGCACGGCCTGTCAGGAAAGGACGGCAGGCAAAGCCTGCCGTCCCGTGACTCACTTCAGAGCGGCGACACGGTCCGCCAGGGCCATGATGGTGTTGGCGTAGACCGTGGAGTGGTTGTAGCGCATCAGCAGGGCGTGCTGGCGCTCGCGGGAAAGCCCGGACTTCCAGCCGTGCCGGGCAAGATAGTTGGAGAGGCTGGCCACGGCATCGGGCACGGTGAACAGGTCCACACGGCCGTCGCCGTCACCGTCCGCACCATAGGTGGCGATATTGGACGGCATGAACTGGCACAGGCCCACGGCACCGTAGATGGAACCGGGCAGATGCTCCGGCGGCACGCGGTCGCGCAGCATGTGTTCCACCAGGGCCCTGGTCTCCTTGTAGGCCCAGTCCGCGCGCTTGGGCATGGTCTCGGCGATCCAGTCCATGTGCTGTTCATGGTCGCGCAGCTGCGGCAGCCAGTCGCTGATGCTCTCCGGCGTCCGGCTCACGGCCATGCTGGCCAGAGTGTAGAAGGCGTTCTCCGAGGTATCGCCCAGCACCTTGCCGAGGCGGGTCTCCACGAACAGCAGGGCCGCCGCGATGGACGAGGGCACGCCGTAGCGCTGTTCCGCCTGCCGGAAGGCCTTGCTGTTGGCCGTGATGAACTGGCGGCACAAACGCGCGTTGGCGTCCGTGACCACGCCCTTGTAATACTGCGCCTGCGGCTTGTCCGAAGGCGGTGCGGGAAAGAATTTGCGATTGTACAGGGCCTTGATCTTGCGGCCCATGGGCGACTGGGTGGGCGTGGCGGGCAGGCCCGCCAGCAGGGCGTCCACCTGGGGAACGGCGATGCCGTCGGCGGCCAGGCGGCGAGAGAGATCCTGCCAGGCAGGGGCCACGGCCGGGGTGGACGGACGCGCGGCCCTGGGGGCGGAGGACGCCACAGGCGTCACCACCGCAGGGGCCGCCGGAGAAGGCCCGAGGGAGCGTTCCCTGAGACCGTCATCACTGCCGCCATCGGCGGACGGCGGCTCCAGGATCACGGTGCCGCTGGCCACCACGTCATCCACGGGTTCCTTGCCGCCGCAGGCAGCCAGCAGCAGACAAAACAGGGCGCACAGGACAAGGCGCAGGGCCTTGCGCCCGTCCCTGGCGGAGATGCTCATATCATACCTCCTGGAACGTCCAGACCACACGCCCCAGCATGCGGCGCTGCAACAGGGCGGCATCCAGGGACGTCTCGGGATAGTCCGGGGACTGGGCCCTCAGGACATAGCCCCGCTGCGAGCCGTCCAGGAACACCTGGCGGACCACCACGCCTTCCAGCGGGGCGAACAGGGCGTAGGTCCTGCCGGAGACAGGGGCCAGATCCTCCATGTCCACCCCGATGTAGGCGCCTTCGCGCAGCAGGGGCTCCATGGCCTGCCCGCGCAGGCGCAGCACCTGCAGCGAGGGCCGCAAAAAAGCCTGCGGCAGGGGGACCCTGCCGGAAATGGACAAGGCGGGCCTGGGAGCCTCGTCCGTATAGACACAGGCCATGTCGTAAACGTCCACCACGGTGGACCGGGTGAAGTCGTCCCCGTAGCAGGCCACGGTCTCGGCCAGGGCCTGGAGGGCCTCCTGCGGGCAATACCCTTTGTCCGTGCGCAGATAGAGGGGCCCCACCCCGTACTTGAGCCAGTCGGGGTTGAGGCCGAAGCGCTCGAAGAGCTTCATGTACCAGTCGCCCGGCACAGAATCACGGCGCTTGGCGTCCGAGATGCTGGACTGGCGGATGTTGAGCAGCTCCGCCAGCTCCACCTGGGTACGGCAGTTGGTGGCCAGCTTGATGCGTTCGTAGATTTCCGTAAAGCCCATGGTCCACCTACTTCTGCAGATCCAGCAAGGGCATCTGGCTGCCCAGCACCATCTTGCTGTTCTCCTTGAAGGACTTGCGCAGGGCATCGAGCCAGCGCTGATAGGAATAGAATTCCGGTGACTTGCCGTAGGCCGCGGCGTAGACGGCCGCCGCCTGGGCATCGCCCTGGCCGTAGAGCACCTGGGCCTCGCGATTGGCCTCCGCGAGGATGAGGGCCTTCTGGCGGTCGGCATCGGAACGGATGCGCGTGGCCTGTTCCTGACCTTCGGAACGGTACTGCTTGGCCTGGCGTTCACGCTCGGCCCGCATGCGGTCGAAGATGGAACGCTGGTTCTCCGTGGGCAGGTCGGTGCGCTTGATGCGCACGTCCAGCACCTCCACCCCGTAGGGCTTCATGAGCTCGGAGACCTTTTCCGTCACGCGGGTCATGATGGTGGCGCGCTCCTTGGAGACCACCTCGGTCAGGGTATAGGCGCCCACCAGGGCCCGCAGCTGCGAATAGACCACGTCGTCCAGGCGGGCCTGCGCACCGGGGATGGTACGCATGGTGCGGTAGAACTGCAGGGGGTCGCTGATGCGCCAGCGGGCGTAGTTGTCCAGCACGATGGTCTTCTTGTCCACGGTGAAGGCCTCGCGCGAGCTGGCGGCGTAGTCGAGCACGCGGGCGTCGAAATAGACGACCTTCTGGATGAAGGGCAGTTTGAAATGCAGGCCGGGCCGGTCGATCTCGGGCAGGGGGTCGCCCAGCTGGAGCACCAGGGCCTGCTGGGTCTGGTGCACGGTGAAGCAGCACTGGGTCACGAAAACGGCCAGCACCAGCAGCAGGACACCGTAAAGAAGGGGATTCTTGGTCATTATTTCTTCTCCGAGGGCAGGACGCCGAAAGCGGGCGTACCCGGAAGAGGCATATGCGGCAGCACCTTGCCGGAGACCCCGCTGTCCAGCAGGGTCTTGTCCTTGGAGGCGGCCAGGATCTCTTCCATGGTCTCGTAATACAGGCGCTGGCGGGTCACGTCGGGAGCCTTTTCGTATTCCTGGCGCAGCGCGTCGAAACGGCGGGACTCGCCTTCGGCCTGCTGCAGGCGGGCCACCCGGTAGGCTTCGGCCTTGTTGAGGATGGCCGCGGCCTCACCGCGCGCCTGCGGCAGCAGGGCGTTGCGGTAGGCTTCCGCCTCGTTGATGATGCGGCTCTTGTCTTCGCGGGCACTGGCCACGTCCTTGAAGGCGTCGCTCACTTCCTGCGGCGGATGCACGTCCTGCATCTGCACGGCCAGCACCTGGATGCCGGCCTCGTAGCGGTCCAGGACCTGCTGGAGCAGCACGGTGGCGTCGCTCTGGATCTTCAGCTTGCCGTCGGTGATGGCCGAATCGATGAGGCTGTTGCCGATGACCTCGCGCATGGCGGCCTCGGCGGCGTTGCGCACCAGGTTGGTGGGGTCGGTGATGTTGAACAGATACTTGACCGCGTCGTTGATCTTGTACTGCACGCTGAACTGGACGTTGACGATGTTCTCGTCACCGGTGAGCATGGAGGCTTCCTTGGGCACGCTGCGCAGCTCGCCCTGGCGGAAGGTGGTGGCCTGCCCGGTGGAACGGAAGCCCACCTCGCAGCGCAGCACCTGGGTCACCTGAGGTTTGTAGACGCTTTCGATGGGAGCGGGCAGCGCGTAGTGGGGACCGGGCCCTTCGGTGCGGTCGTACTTGCCGAAGCGCAGCACCACGCCTTCCTCGTCAGGATTGACGATATAGATGCCGGACAAAAGCCACAGGCCCACCAGACCCAGCACCAGCCAGATCACCATGCCGCCCGGCATCTTCATGCCGGCAAGCTTCTTCAGGGCATTCCTGCCGTCAAAGCCGTTATCGTCGCCCCCGTTGCCGGAAGGCGAACGCCGGACACGCCGGGGCTGTTCGTCCTGCGTGTCGTTATCATCATCACCGAAGAGCGGACGGGAGGGGCGCTGCCCCTGCTGCCGTTGCCGTTTTTCCTGCAATTTATCCCAATCCCAAGTCATGTGGAGGACATCCCCTTTGCTGAATGGGGTTAAAGAACACTGTGGACGGCGACACCACGCCGGGGACCGGCCCGTACCGCCTTTGCCCGTGGCAGGGACCATCCTGCCGGAAGCCCGCTTTGCTGCCGGGCATACCGACGGGCAAGCTAAAAGACTACAAATATTATGATAATATGTCCCGGGGGTCAAGGCGGCTCGTCTTTCCTGACAGCCCGGAAAATGACAGTGTTATAGTAAGAAATGCCTGTCTCCTGTCAACGCACCCTGCCCTTCCCGCGTCCCGCAAAAAAGCAAAACAGGGCCGCGGCGACACCACGACCCTGTCCATTCCTGTAAAGATACAAAAGAGTTATACCTCGCTTACGATAGGCACCACCACCGGATCGCGTTCCAGGACCCGACGGAAGAAACGTCGTAACGAGGCCCGGATGCCTTCCTGCAAACGGGTGAGCTGGCCGGGGCGGACGGACTCGATCTCGTCCAGCACCAGGCACTTGGCATCCTCCAGCACATGGCTGTAGTGCTGCTCGAACACGAAGCCCTTGGAGAACATCTCCGGCCCGTGCAGCACGCTGCCGGTCTCGGCATCCAGCACCAGCACCACGATGACCATGCCCTCGTCGCCGAGGATGCGGCGCTCGCGCAGCACGGCCGAGCCCACATCGCCCACGCCCTTGCCGTCCACCAGGGTGCATTCCACGGGCACGGGCGGCTCCAGGCGGATGCCGTCCGGCAGCAGGGTCAGGGGACAGCCGTCCTCCAGCAGGACCACGTTGTCGGGCTTGACGCCGCATTCGCGCGCCAGCTGGCCGTGCTTGAACAGATGGCGGTATTCCCCGTGCACGGGCACGAAATATTCCGGCCGCACGGCGCCCAGCAGTTCGCGCAACTCGTCGCGGTGGGCGTGGCCCGAGGCATGGATGGCCCGCACGCTCTCGTAAAGGACCGTGGCGCCCAGACGGTACATCTCGTTGATGAGGCGTGACACGGCCTTGACGTTGCCGGGGATCATGCGTGAGCTCATGACCACGGTATCGCCCTTGCGGATGCTGAGCTGGCGGTGGCCGCCCAGCACCATGCGCGACAGCGCGGACAACGGTTCGCCCTGGGCACCGGTCACCACCAGCACCAGCTGCTCGTCGGGCAGGTCGGGCACGCCGTTGTGGGCGTTGAAGAAACTGGGCGGCAGCTTGGCGATGCCCAGATCACGGGCCATCTCGATGTTGTTGGCCAGGGATTTGCCGCTGATGACCACGGTGCGCCCGCGTTCGCGTGCCAGGTCGAAGACTTCCTGGATGCGCTGGATATGGCTGGAGAACAGGGTCACCACGATGCGGCCCGGGGCCTCGTCGAAGACCTTGCCCAGGGACTCCATGACGGCCCGTTCGGTGAGGGAACGGCCGTCGCGCTCCACATTGGTGGAATCGGAGAACAGCAGGCGCGCGCCCTCCGGCCCGGCGAAGTCGCGAAAGGTCGCCAGATCCGTGCCGCTGCCGGCCAGGGGCTGGGGATCGATCTTGAAGTCCCCGCTGTGGACGATGCGGCCCACGGGCGTTTCCACGCCCAGACCGAAGCCTTCGGGGATGGAGTGGCACACGGGGAAGAAATGGAAGGTCATGTCGCCCAGGGCCACCTGGTCGCCGGGCTCCACCGGGCACAGCTCCACCCAGTCCAGCAGCTCGTGCTCCCTGAGCTTGTGCTCCACCAGGGCCAGGGTGAAATAGGAACCATAGATGCGCGTGCCGCGCAGCTGGGGCACCAGCCACGGCAGGGCGCCGATGTGGTCTTCGTGGCCGTGGGTCAGGACGATGCCCAGCAGTTTGTCGCGCACGGCGCTCACGGCGCCGAAATGCGGGATGACCACGTCCACGCCCAGATGGAAATCATCCGGGAACATCAGGCCGCAGTCCACCATGACCACGCCTGCGGAGGTCTCCCACAGCTGGCAGTTGAGACCGATCTCCCCCAGACCACCCAGGGGGGTCACTGTCAAAAATTGTTCAGAATCACTCATACGGGACCGTTTATTTTCTTCTGGCGGCGCCACCTTCCCGCAGCAGGTCGGGATGATATTCGCCCATGGCTACATAGATCTGGGAAAGGGCCGTCAGATAGTCGGCCTTGGCACCGGTCAGGGAGGACTGGGCCGACGTGAGGTTGGCCGAAGCGTCCAGGACGTCGAAGTTGGTGCCCACATGTTCGTGGTAACGGGCCAGGGCCACGTTATAGGCCTCCGTGGCCTGCGCCACGCTGTTCTGGGCCACGGCGATGCGCTTGCGGGCCTCCTGCACGGCCAGATACTTGGACTTGATGTCGTAGCCCACTTCCAGCTTGAGGTTCTCCTGCTCGTACCGCATCTTGGTCACCTGCCAGCCGGCCTGCTTGTCGGCATAGTAGGTGGTGCCCCATTCGAACACGTTCCAGGTGGCCTGCGCCCCCACTTCCCAGTTGGTGACGTGCGAGCCGTTCTCGCCGGAACGCTGCATGCCGGGCGTGTTGCCGCTCTGCGTCATGCTGTAATAGCCCTCGATCTGGGGGTAGTAGTCGCTCTGCACTTCCTTCTGGCTCTTGCGGGCGATCTCCACGGCCTTCTGGGCCACATACAGGTCGGGGCGCTGGCGGTAGGCCAGTTCCAGGCACTGCTCCAGCGTATAGCGGAAGCCCACTTCCTTGAGCGTGCCGGTATAGGTATTGACGGCCGTGGCGTCGAAGCCCAGCAGGGTGTTGAGCCTGGCCAGAGTGGTGGCCTGGGTGTTCTCGGCCTCGATGAGCAGGCGCTCGGCCTCGCTCACGTCCACTTCGGCCTGGAGCACGTCCAGACGGGGGCTCAGGCCCACTTCGAAATAGGCCTGGGCGATGCGCAGCTGCTCGCGCAGGCGGGTCAGGCTGTCGCGCATGCTGCGGGTGTTCTCGCCGGCTTTCAGGTATTCCAGGAACGCCGTCTGCACCTGCTCGGTCATGTCCAGCTCGGCCTTGCGCAATGAAGCCTTGTCGCTGTCGGCCTGCAGGGCGGCCTTCTGGTAGGTGGAGAGCAGGCGGAAGCCCTGGAAGATGGGCTGGGTCACTTCGATGCCCCAGCTGTAGACGCCCATCTTGGGGTTCTTGGTGCCCATGGTGGCGGAAGGATCACGCTTGCTCTCGGTCTTGGTGGCGGAATAGCTCACGCCCAGGCGCGGACCGAAGGCACCGCGCGCGGATTTTCGCCCTTCTTCGGAGGAACGGCTCTCGGCTTCCTGCGCCCCCAGGCCGGGGTTGAAGCGCAGGGCATGCTCCACGGCATCGGACATGCCGATGCTCTTGCCCGCCACGGGCCTGTCCGCCGTCTCGGCCGAGCGCTGGCCGCTATAGACGGGCTGCCGGGCAACGGCATCCTGCCGGCCGGCGGACGCGGCAAAAGAAGCCTGGGAAGACCCCAGCAGGACCACGCACAAGACCGCCGTGCCCAGATGCCGGACACAGCGTCCCCGGAAGGAAGAAAAGCTTTTCATCAACATAGGTCGCAGCATACACCCTCACCGGCGGGCTTGCAATGCGCTTGTCGACGGCCTGGGCAAGGGCGGCGCGGGATAGCGGCCTTTTGTCCGCAACACTCCACATTTCGATCGTTTCACCTCTTTTTTGCAAAAAACGCATTGCGGCAGCCCGGCCCATATGCAGAAAAAGACATAATAAAAACAATATATTAAATATTATTTTTTTTTTGGCACGCTGCTTGCTCAGCTTGTGAACAACATCACATCGGAGCAAGCCATGATCATTATCCTCCTGGCCGTCGCCCTCATCGTCGGCGGCCTCATCGGAACAGTAGGCGTGGGCGGCATCCTGCTGATCCCCGCCCTGAGCGGCCTTGGCGGCCTGACGACCCATGCGGCCATGGCCACGTCCCTGTTCAGCTTCATCTTTACCGGGCTTCTGGGTACCTGGCTGTACTGCAAACACGGCAGCATCCACTGGGGCATCACCATACCCGTCTGCATAGGCGGTCTTGTGGGCGGCTACCCCGGGGCCCTGGCCAACGCCATCGCACCGGCCTGGATCCTCAACCTCATCCTGGGGTGCATCATCATCTTCGCGGGCATCTATGCCCTGTTCCCCGCCAAAGGCGGCACCATCACCTACCGCCCCGGTGACGGCCGGCAGCGTCTGCAACTGCTGCTCATCGGCGCCACCGTGGGATTCGGCTCGGGCCTGACCGGCGTGGGCGGCCCCGTGCTGTCCGTGCCCCTCATGGTCATCCTGGGATTCACCCCCCTCACCTCCATCGCCACCAGCCAGGTCATCCAGATCACGGCTGCCACTTCCGGCTCCATCAGCAACTTCGCCAATGGTTTCGTCGACCTGCACATGGCGCTTCTGGTCACGGTGGCCGAGCTCGCCGGTGTCGTGGCCGGCGCGAAGCTGGCCCACAGCGTCTCGTCCGGCGTCCTGAAAAAAATGGTTTCTGTCGTCTGCATCGTCGTGGGCGCATTCATCTTCGTCCGCGCCCTGCTGCAGGCCTGATCGAAAAGACCCCCAACGTCAAAAAATCCCCAACAAGGAGAAAAAGCATGCCTCTCAACCTCCAAGAACGTCCCATCTTCATGATTGGTGCCGAACGCTCCGGCACGACCCTGGTCATGGCCCTGCTGGGTTGCCATTCCCGCATCGCCGTTCCGGAAGTGGTCTGGTACTATCCCCGCTTCTACCCCTATCTGCACACCTACGGCGACCTGTCCGTCGAAGCCAACTTCCGCACTCTGGCCCAGGAGATGGTCTTTGGCCTCAAGACTCCTTTCTGGGGGATGAAGGTCAACCCCCGTACCATCGTCGATGAAGTCATCGAGCTGGCCCCCGAACGCAGCTTTGCCGGTCTGTACGCAGGTATGCACATGCGTTTTGCCCAGTATGTGAACAAGCCCCGCTGGGGCGAAAAAACGCCGCACAACCTCTACTTCGTGGGCCCCATGCACCACGATTTCCCCAATGCCCAGTTCATCTACATCACCCGGGACGGCCGTGACGCCAGCGTAGACTACATGGAATCCTCCTTTGGCCCCACCAACATCTATTGCGCGGCCCAGTCCTGGAAACGCTGCTGGAACGCCGTCAAGGAATGGCGCGAACCTCTGCGTGAAAAAGGTCTGTGGCTGGACGTGCGCTACGAAGAGCTGGTGCGTGAACCGGAAAAAGTCATGCGCGGCGTGTGCGAGTTCCTGGGCGAGGACTTCGAAGAAGGCATGTTCGATTTCTACAAGACCGATATGTGCAAGGCTCGCGGCGCTTCCCGCGACCATGCGCCTCTGGGCAAGCCCATCAGCGATAAGTATATCGGTATCCACAAGGATCTGCTCTCCCTGCGTGACCAGCGCATCTTTGCGGCCGTGGCCGGCAAGGAGCTGGAAGAAGCCGGCTACACCAACACGGTGGAGCCCGAGATGCCCAGCCAGCGCATGATCGAAAAATATCTGGAATTCGACGGCCGCATCCGCGCCGCCACCCTGGATGGTTTTGAAGGCCACATCGTCTTCGAGAGCTATAATGACTGGCTGGTGGACCAGCGTGAAGAACGTCGCAAGCAGGGCCTGTGGGATCCCGCCACGGCCCCCAAGGTTTTCCCTGCCGGCGATCCCGACGAGGAATACATCATTGGCCTGCGCGCGTCCGACAAGTGGAAGAAGCACTTCTCCATCAAGCGCCGCTATGTTGGTGATGTCGTCCTTTAGGACGCCCGACCATCTGTAGTCTGCCCGGATCCCTGCGGGCGGCATGATATCGAGGGGCGGGCCACACGGCCCGCCCGGAATAAGGACTGGAGCCCGTCATGTCTGAATCGTCGTCTTCTTCCCGTCTGCTGCATCTCCTGGGAGGGCCTGCCCTGCTGCTGCTTGCCCTGGCCCTGCCCATTTTCGGCCCCATCGAGTCCCGCTTCGGTTTCGGCATCCTGTTCTGGATGGTCTGGTGGTGGATCACCTGCGTCGTGGACATCAAGCTGACCTGCCTCGTGCCCATCTTCGTGGCCTGCGTCTACAGCTACATGCCGCTGGGCAAAGTGCTGGAGGCGTATGTGCATCGTGAGGCCGTCCTCATCTTCGGCGCCACGGCCATCACCTGCGCCTGGGTACGCTGGGGCTTTGCCCGCCGCCTGGCCCTGAATTTCCTCATGCGCGTCAACGGCAGCGTGCGCGCCCAGACCGCGGGCTGGTTCATCCTTTGCGGGGTCACTTCCTTCGTGGTGGGCAACACCACCGTGGCCGCCATGTTCGCGCCTGTGGCCGTGGCATCCCTGATGTATGCCGGTTTCACCACCAACGAACAACGCTGGCACTCCAAGGCCGCGTCGAACATCCTCATCGCCGTGGCCTGGGGCGCCAGCGTGGGCGGCATGGCCACCCCGCTGGGCGGCGGCCAGTCCGTGGTGACCTATGGCCTGCTCAACAAGTACCTGGGACACGACATCTATTTCATCGACTGGACCCTGCGCATGGTGCCCATCTCCCTCCTCATCATCGCCGGTGTGGGCCTCATGATGTACTTCATGCACACGGACATGGAGCGCTTCAGCGGCAGCAGGGAATTTTACCGGCAGGAGCTGGAAAAGCTCGGCCCCATGACCTATGAGGAAAAGGTCTCCCTCTACGGTTTCGCCCTGGCCATCCTCCTGGCCATCATCCAGCCCCTCTACGCGCCCTACACCAAGGGGCCCCAGTGGGCCTGGCTCAAGCCCACCCAGTTGTTCTGCATCATCCCCCTGCTGATGCTGTTCTGGCCCTCCCGCAACGTCAAGGGCGAGACCATCCTGTCCGTCAAGGCCCTGCGCGAGCACTTCCCCATCACCATCCTCTTCATGTGGCCCGCCTCTGTGGCCCTGAGCAAAGTCTTGGCCTCCACGGGCGCGGGCGCTGTGTTCGGGAGCTGGATCATGCCCCTCGTGGGCATCAACGACACCCTGTCCATCGTGGCCTGGTCGGTGGCTTCCAACGCCCTGTCCCAGGTGACCAGCGATACCGCGGCCGCCGGCGTCATGGTGCCCCTGGCCATCGAATCCATGGCCAACTGGCGCGGCCTGGCCTTCGGCGCCGTGCCCTGGGTCTGGGTGACGGGCTCGGCCATCAGCTGGTCGTACGCAGTGGCTTCCGCCACCGGTGCTCAGGGCATCGTGGCCGGTTATGGCGCCAACCTCCGCACCATGTTCGTCTGGGGCATGATCGCGGCGCTCATCTCCGTGCTGCTGACGATCCTCTACTTCTGGTTCACCGTCGTGGTCCTCGGTCTGGACTTCTACATCATGCCGCCGGTGTAGCGACCATGTTTCCCGCCATGTCCGGCCTGTTCCCTCGCTTCCGGGCCCGGCATGGCGGCAGATATTCGGCAAGGCGGCCGTGCCGCCCTTCCGATCCCGCGGCGGGGCACACCACACCTCCCCCCGCCGCTCCGGGGCTGTCGTACCGAGCGACAGTCCCGGACCTGCATTGACAGCCGCGACATCCCAAGACAATTTTATGGATAAAGATGAGAAAACTAGCTAATGCATAGACGATACTGAAAGATGTCGTCCGTCGCCTGTCTTTGCGGGCCCCCTGCCTCTTGAAGTCGTGTGCCCGGTGTCATTCCGACGGCCCGCACCATATCCCATCGGAGCAGGAGACATTATGTTGTCTACTTCCTTTTCCTTCGCCTTCGTTTCAAACTCCGCTGTGGTGGCAGAAAAGGTCCAGACCTATGCCCAGGAGCATGGGTGGCCGCTGGAAGAAGTCCGTCTGGCTACCATGGAAGAGGCGCTGCCCGTGGCCAAACAATTGTTCGACCAGGGTGTGGATGTGATCCTGGGCGGCGGCGGAACCGGGAAGCTCCTGCGCTGTCATCTGAACGAACCCGTCGTCACCATCTCCCGGAGCCACATGTCCATCTTGCAGGCCCTGATGGAAGCCCGCGAATATACGGACAATGTGGCCGTGACATGCTATGACGCCATCCCCCCCTGGCCGGAACTGTTCTCCCGCCTGCTGCACATCCGCCTGCAGCCTATCCGCTTCACCAACTCCCGGGAACTGACCCTGGGCATCACCCAGGCCATCGCCCAGGGCGCCGGCTGCGTCGTGGGGGGCGGCGTCTGCGTCTCCATCGCGCAGGCCCACCACTGCCCGGGCATCGTGGTCTGTCCGGGCAACGAGGCCCTGGAACGGGCCTTCGAGGAAGCGTCCAACATCGCCCAGGCCCGCCGCCGTGACCGCGAACACGCGGCCTGGCTCCAGGACGTGGTCGATGCCCTCCATGAAGGAGTCATCGGGGTCGACCCTGCGGGCAAGCTGGCCCTCAGCAATCCCGTGGCCAGACAGGCCCTGGGGCAGGATCGGCTCCGGGACGGCTGGGCACTGCAGCACCTTGGCCTTGCCGAAAGCCTGGAAACGGGACGGCCCACAGAAGGTACCCTGAAAGGCGAGAACGGCCAGGACCTTGTCTTCACCAGCAGCGCCGTCGTGGTCGATGGCATCCAGAAAGGAGCCCTGAGCGTCCTGACACCCGATGTTGTCCTGACGGATCTGCAACGGCGGCTCAAGCATTCCCGCCAGGCAGGCCTGCGGGCCAAGTTCACGCTGAACGACCTTCTTGGCGAAAGCCCTTCCATGAGGACCCTGCGGGTACACGCCCAGCGTTTCGCCGAGTCCGACGCGGGGATATACATCCACGGGGAAAGCGGGACGGGCAAGGAACTGCTGGCGCATGCCATCCACAATGCCAGCCCCAGGCGCCACGCGCCCTTCGTGGCCGTCAACTGCGGCGCCCTGCCGGAAAGCCTGCTGGAGAGCGAACTGTTCGGCTATGCCGAAGGGGCGTTCACCGGCGCCCGCCGCGGCGGCAAGCAGGGCCTGTTCGAACTGGCGCAGGCCGGCACCATCTTCCTGGACGAGATCGCGGACATCAGCGCCGCCGTGCAAGTCAGGCTCCTGCGCGTTCTGGAAAGCGGCGAGATCTTCCGCCTTGGCGGAGACAGGCCCGTGACCGTCAATGCCCGCGTGGTCTGCTCTTCCTGGAAAGATCTCGTGCAGGAGGTCAGGGAGGGGCGCTTCCGGGCGGATCTTTATTACCGCCTGACGCTGCTGCGCCTGGAGATGCCCCCCCTGCGTGAACGCCTCCAGGACATGACCTTGCTGGTCCGGCATATCATGCGCCGCATGGGGATGATCCACAAAAAGATGCCCCCCGAAGCCATCGAGCTTCTTTGCAGCTATCCCTGGCCCGGCAACGTGCGCGAGCTGGACGCATTGCTGCGCCGCTACTGCCTGATGTCCACCAGCGATGCCTTCCAGATGCCCCTGCTGCAGGAGCTGCTGCTCAACATGCGCCAGACGCAGGGCATCCTGGCCTCGCCCCGCAGGGTACCCGAGAACCGGGAGGAACAGGACCTGCCCGCAAGCGGCAGCCTGCGCCAGCGCCTGCGCCTCATGGAAAAGAAGATCATCCGCCAGGAACTGGTCCGCCAGCAGTACAGCAAAAAAAGCACTGCCCGCTCCCTGGGGATCAGCCTCAATACCCTCTGGCGCAAGATGTGCGATGCGGACTAGGGCGGGAGACAGCGCGCCCTGCCGCCGTCCTCCCCTGCGACACAGAAAAAACGCTTGAAAAAAGACGGCGAACGTTGCATTCTCCGGGCGGTTCAACGCCGCGCACAGCCGTTGCCTTCCGGGGCCGCCCGGATGGCAGGGGCTCTTTGGCGTTTTTCTTTTTTCCGGTGCATACATGCCGTGTCCGGCAGGGCACAGGATCCATCCCAGGCACACCATTTTTCCATCTCCAGGAGTGATACATGGAGTTCAGTTTCTTTTCGATGATCAGCCAGGCCAGTCTCGTGGCCAAGATCGTGCTGTGCATCCTGGTGCTCATGTCCGTGGGCAGCTGGGGCATGATGATCCAGAAAACCCTGGCCCTCAACGCCGCCTACCGCAAGGCCCTGCAGGGCACCGACCTGTTCGAGAAGGCCCCCAGCCTGCGTGAGGCCGTGCTCTCCCTGGGTTCCGACCGTGCGTCCCCGCTCTATTTCGTGGCCCATCAGGGCGTGATGGAGTTCAACCGCTCCAAGGAAGCCGGCAACAGCAGCGAGATCGTGGTGGACAACGTGCGCCGCTCCCTGCGCCAGGGCGTGGCCAGCGAGATGGCCCGTCTGGAGCGCTCCCTCTCCCTGCTGGCCACCACCGCCAACACGGCCCCCTTCATCGGCCTGTTCGGTACGGTGTGGGGCATCATGCACTCCTTCCACTCCATCGGCATGCTCAAGTCCGCCTCCCTGGCCACGGTGGCCCCCGGCATCTCCGAAGCCCTGGTGGCCACGGCCATCGGTCTGGGCGTGGCCGTGCCCGCCACCATCGGTTTCAACATCTTCATGGGCAAGCTCTCGCAGGTGGACACCCTGCTGGTGAACTTTGCCGGTGTGTTCCTCAACCGCGTGCAGCGCGAACTCAATGCCCACCGTCCCGTGCAGCGCACGGGCGCCACGGAGATGTAAGATGGGCGCCAGCGTGGGCGGCAACAACCGCTTTGTCTCCGAGATCAACGTGACGCCCTTCGTGGACGTCATGCTGGTGCTGCTGATCATCTTCATGGTGGCCACTCCCATGATGAGCCAGGGGCTGGAAGTGGACCTGCCCCAGACCAAACAGGTGGAAGTGCTGCCGACCGAAAACGACAACATGATGCTGACCGTCCGCCACGACGGCAAGATCTTCCTGGACGAATACGAAGTCCAGACCATGGATGACCTGGAAGGCTACCTCCAGACCCTGGTCAAGGAAAAGAACAAGACCCTTTTCCTGCGTGCCGACAAGGAAGTCCCCTACGGCGTGGTGGTGGATGTCATGGGCCGCATCAAGGCCGTGGGCATCGAAAAGCTCGGCGTGGTGGCCGATTCCTCCGAGAGCCTGTCGCCCGCTGCCGCCGCGGCAGCCGCCAAAGGCGGGAAGTAGTCAGCGATGAACTGGGCCTCGTATCTTCTTTCCCTCTGCCTGCATCTGGCGGTCTTCCTGCTGATCATGTTCTGGCCCAGCTCGCCTCCGGTGAACCTGGAGACGCCGCCGGTGATGATCAGCCTGGTGGACGGCGCTCCGGGCGGCAACCGCACGCCTTCGAGCATCCTGGGCAAGATGGGCAAGCCCACGGACGGCCCCAAGGACGTCTCGCCCCCGGCCAAAAAGGCCGATGCGGCCGCGCCCGAACGGCCGGAGGTCAAGGCCGACCCCACGGCGGACAAAGCCCGTCCGGTGGAGGCCAAGCCCGAACCCAAGGTCGAGCGCAAGCCTGAGCCCAAGCATGAGGTCAAGCCCAAGCCCGAACCCAAGGACGCCACCCCGGTGGCCGACAAAAAAGACAAGAAAAAGAAAGAGGACAAGAAAAAGGACGACGACAAGAAGCCCGAAAAGCCCAAGAAGGACGACAAGAAGAAGGACGATAAAAAGTCCACGCCCAAAGACGACAAGAAGACCGACAAAAAGGCCGACAAGCCGTCCAAGGGCGATCCCGTGGCCGCGGCCATGAACCAGGCCCGCCGCGAAGCCACGTCCCGCGTCGAATCCGGGGACAAGGGCAGCAGCGTGGAACAGGCCCTGGCCCAGGTGTAATCCC
>ERZ773104.2509-NODE-2509-length-20356-cov-4.126841_pt1 | contig 20356 bp, 19 predicted proteins | sample MGYA00511920_ERZ773104 | MGnify/ENA primary metagenome ERZ773104 (study PRJEB29015, sample SAMEA2737857) | human gut metagenome | biome: human gut; feature: human-associated habitat; material: faeces | place: China | collected 2012 ...
GGAAATGATGCACGAAACCTTCACGCACTGGCATTTGCGCATGTTCGTGGTGCACTGCTCATGCATGAAGTTTTATACAATGAAGCCGCCGTCGGCGGTGAGGACCTGACCGGTGATAAAGCCTGCCCGCTCCGAGGCGAAGAATGCCACGGCATAGGCGATATCCTCGGGTGTTCCCAAGCGGCCCAGAGGCGTCTCGCGGATCAGCTCCTCCACGGTCTCCTGCCCCAGCACCTGCACCATGTCGGTGTTGATGACGCCGGGGGCCACGCAGTTTACCCGGATGCCGGAGGGGGCCAATTCCATAGCCAATGACCGGGTCAGGGCGATGATGCCTGCCTTTGTGCAGGAGTAAGCCACCTCGCAGCTTGCCCCCCGCTGGCCCCAGATGGAGGAAATATTTACGATACAGCCCCGCTTTTCAGAAATCATGTGAGGGAGGGCCGCCTTGACGGTGTTCCGGGCGCCGCTCAGATTTACCGCCAGATACCGGTCCCACATCTCGTCGGTGGTGTCCTGAAACAGCCCCTGACCCGACACACCGGCGTTGTTTACCACTAATTCTACCGGGCTGAAAGTCTCGCCCAGCTTCCGGACCATCTCGGCCACGGCAGCGCTGTCCGCGACATCGGCCTGGAACATGGCGGCATGACAGCCCGCTGCCGTCAGTTCCTCCACCAGCTCCCGGGCCTTGTCCGTCCGATTCAGGTAGTTGATGCCTACAGCCCAGCCCTGATGAGCTAATTCCCGGGCCACGGCCCGGCCAATTCCCCGGGACGCGCCGGTGATCAATGCGGTTTTCATAAGATACCCCCAAACAAAAACTTCCAGTGAAGCGTTAACGAAAAAGAAAAACCACTCCGATGGAGTGGTTTTTATGGTGGAGACGAAGAGGATCGAACTCTCGACCTTACGGATGCGAACCGTACGCTCTCCCAACCGGGTCACTTATATGCACCACAATTCCCGTCGAAGCAAGTATGTATTTGTCGCTGAAAATCGACCATTGTAGAGTAATTGTAGGAAAAATGTATATGGCCTCGTTTCATTCTTAGGCTGAAAATGTCTACAAATAGGTCAAAGAAACTTTCTTGCATTATAACTCGCATATTGTTGGGATGTCAACACAATGGCAACAATACGGTTCGCATCCCCTTGGGGGAATGTTGAAAATTGAAGATTTCGGACGATATGTTCGCATCCAAAGGCACTTATGGGTGGCGGTAGTAATAAGATCGTCAGTCCATGACATCTATGAGAAAACCATATCTTCCTGTGTTCGCATTTTTGGTGAAATGAATAAGGTTGACATTGGAATAATCAATTTCTGGAATTTCATTCTCGATAACAATAGTTTGGATTCCCTCAGAAGTGCTAGCGATATTTTCAAATAGTCCATTTCGCATTGACTGAGATGGCTTTTGAGTATCAATTTCTTTCAAAGAGAGAATCGGCGAATCTAAGAGAATTAATCCGGGTGCATAGTGTGCATGTTTTTGCATGTATCTTGACAATACTATCGCTACGGCAGAGTTCAGATATGCATTGTATCCTTTTCCGTTCGCACTTTTCTTTTTCCCGTTTAGAACAATATCCATAGTTGCTTTGTCAAATATTAGCGAAGTGAGATTTGGGTATTTGCAGTCTTCAAGGAACAGTTTTATCCATTTACCAAATTCAGAAACAAAAGAATAATCGAAGTAGTCTTTGACTTTAAACTTATTTTCAGACTCACCTAAAGACTCTGTATCTATTATGTCGCTTGTTTTTTGCTCAACTAATTTCTTAAGAAACGATATTTCATTTTGATATTCAAGAGTCTTTTTGTATTCCGCTATTTTTTCCTTCAATTGATTAGCTTTGGGAGTTAACTTATTGGCAACTAACTCTTCTGCAGACTGCTTTTTTGCAAGAAGACTCTCTATTGACGATTCAAGTATATCCTTTTCTGCCAACAGTTCGTCGTATGCCTTTTGCAGATCTTTTGCTTGAAGTTTAATTTTCTTATAATCAGATTTTGCCGCTTCGATATAATTGGGCGTTTTTTCAATACGGATTTTCCCATCACAAAAAGGACATTGTGTTTCTGATATCTGTGGCATATTAGCCGTACCATCTACTATAAAACTAAGACGTTTCAAATCTGCTCCATATTGAGTCGTAAGTTCTTGATACCGGTTAATTAAAACATTGCATTCAGATAAAGCATCATTCTTTTCGTGAAGGCTTTGGAGGATTCTTTTATTTTCATCAATAGCTTCAGAAATCCGCTGTTCATTTTCTGTGACTTGGGTCATCAGTGATTCAATTTCCTGATTGATATCTGTCGTTGATAGTTCGCTCAAAAAAGCGGTTAACTCTTGATTGCGCTCGGATATCTTAAACAGTTCCTGATTTATATATGTTTTTATCGCGTCTTTTTTTGCATCTTTAATTTCCTTACTCTCTATTGCTTCAGTGTCAGAGAAGTCTTTTCCCCATAAAAGGAAAAGCAAGGCCGATAGAGCAGATGTATCTGAATATCCGCGATCTGGTAAAAAAATTGAAGTTTCTGAGATAATCTTCGTTTCTGTCAACATAAACATATGACAAAAGGTGCGCCAAGAAAGGACCTGCTTTTGACTACGTTCATTCTTGTTAATTGAATGCTGCTCAGTTATTCCTATCAATGCTAACCACACTGAATTTATGGTTTTTTCATAGTTTTTTCCGCTAGCCTTTGCGGTGTATTTTCCATTTGAAATAGAAGGATCAGTGCTTGACACATCAATTTTGTTGCTTCCCAGTTTTCGATGCATTACAACCTGACCACCCCTGGTTTTCAGATAGATGGATATAGAATCATATCCAGAAGAACTATCAAAAGGATCCGCATCCGAACCAAACAAGAAATCGATACACTTAACTATATAAGTTTTACCCGTATTTGAGGGGCCATAAATAATGTTTGCACCAGGTTTAAACACAATCGTGGACTCTTTTTTACCAGCGCCAGAGGCAACGATTTTTTCGATAAAGAACGCCATGCTATCTACCTCCAAACATCTTCAGCGCATGTGAATTAATAGTTTGAATTAACGCTCTATCAGAATGATCAGAAAATGTGGCAACTGTTTGTTGAACAATTTGGGTAAAGCCATTTGCGTAATCGTCGTTTAGTGAGGAACAAAAATTCTTTCCTACTGGGGAAATGCTGTATGAAAAGCCGCCTTTATTGCAGTGTGGTAAGACGAATCCTTCTAATACAAGATTCTTAATTGATTGAGTAATAATGATGCGCTTTGTAGTGTATTCACTAAACCTATAGCTGTTGTTTCCATGCAAATTGGATTCTGAGATGCCAAAATCAGAACTGTAAGTTGAGATAAAATCGTAAGCAACAATCTTATCTATAGTTAATCTCAATTGGGCGGTATTAAGAATGATAAGTACCCTTAACGACAATTCAAAAGGTGAATTAAATAGTTCATTCATTTTGTTTTCACCCACTTTATTCTGCAATCATTAACTAACATATGGCATACACCTTTTCGTTCGCAATTACCGATGCAATGCAATTTGCTGTCTAATAGGCTTTTTGATGTATTAGTAATGGCGGCTTGCTGCAAATCAGCAACTAAACGCTTATATCCGGTGGAGTAGTCTTGTTCATGGACATCAATTATTCCGTTGTAAATCTCTTCTTTTAGCACATCAAATTGGAAGGAACTTATTAAAGTATCCCTTACAAATCGCCGAATCGTCTCGGCAGAGTAATAATCTTTTCTCTGTCGATTAAAATGGCTGAAAAAACGTTCATATGCTTCCAGTGCTTTGGGAGTGTCGATTATCATCCCGAGTTCTTCGGAGTAGGCTGCTAACAGTGCGGAAACATACTCCATTTCTTCGGGATCAATTTCTGCGCTTGGCGATAGCGGTGCTGGTAAAGTAGGTGTTCGGGTGCCAAAACGAATACTTCCATAGACAGTATTCAGATGTTCATCTATGATTTGCGCAATAGGATATGTTTTGATAATAGAGAAGTCGAAAGAGCGTATATATCCTAATAAATCTGCATCTAAATTAATCTCTTTTGACTTTGTGATTTTAAACCTGCAATATGTGTCCCAATTGTCTAGGAGGGAAGACAGTAGTTGTGCAGAGTTATCGAGTAAATCTTGCAATGTTGGGCCAATGTCATTAGACGCTACAATATAGTAAGATTTAGGAAGGGGAATATCCTTCGTGTATGTGTAGTAACATAGTTTCCCTAATTCGAGATAGTAGTTTGATGGGGCAAGCGCTGAATTGTAATGCTTGCATTGAAAATAGTCTACTCCGCCATCTTTGCGATATGCAATAACATCTCGGCCTTTGTCGCCAGCGCCCCCAATCCGCATAATAGAAGAATACTTATCTTTTTTACAACCATATAACCACTCGAGGGTAAAATGCTCAAAAGAATCCTCATCCATAATGTGGACTTTGTCTATTGGCGCAATGTTAATATCGGTTCCATATAGCTCAATATCAATTTTGGGCTTCTCTATAGGGCTAAAGGATAACATATCTACGCCTCCTATCGAAGATATATCTCTATTGCTTATAAAACTTGCGAGCTAGTTTGTGTGTCTGTTGCACTCTGCAAAATACTTACATTTTATTTTATCATACATTGAACGAAAAATTAAAGACTAAAATCTATTTAAAAATTATAAAAAACGAAGGGCACTCTCGTTTGAGGGTGTCCTTCGTGCATATCTGGAGGTGATACTATGTCTCAATCTGTGGTTTTTGACTACTACTACGGAGACGAAAGCAGCCAGTTTTCTTTTTACCGCATCCCCCGCCAGCTTGTCACCGGGCAGCAGTTCAAGAAAATATCCACTGACGCGAAGCTGCTGTATGGCCTCCTGCTTGACCGAATGGGCCTGTCAGTGCGGAACGGTTGGTACGATGACGCTGGCAGGGTCTATATCTTTTATACATTGGATGAGATACAAGAGGACTTAAATTGTGGTCACGAAAAGGCTGTCAAATTATTGTCCGAACTGGATACAGATAAAGGTTGCGGTCTGATCGAGCGAGTAAAGCAAGGGCAAGGCAGACCAACAAAAATCTATGTCAAACGCTTCACTACCCGCCGAGTACCTGCTGAAACCCCTGCGCCGCAGGAGACTCCCAGACTTCCGAAAATCGGAAGTCAAGAAGTCGGAAAATCAGAAGTCAAGAGTTCCGATAATCCGAAGTCAAGACTTCCGATTTTCCGAAGTGCAGACTTCGGAAAATCAGACGGTAATTATATTGAATCTAATCAAACTGATTTTAGCTATAAAAATCAATCTATCCATCCATCGCCTTCCGCCGAGCAGCCGGGATGGATGGATAGAAGCGAGTATCTGAGAGAGATCAAAGAGAATATCGAGTACCCGTTTCTTTGTCAACAGTTCAATGCCGATGATGTAGATGAGGTCGTGGGGCTGATGGCGGATGTGATGTGTTCCACACAGTCAACGGTACGGATCGGCGGTGAGAATATCCCGCTGCCACAGGTGCAAGCCCGCTTCTACCGACTGGACTACTCGCTGATGGTCTATGTGTTTGAGTGTCTGCGCCGCAATACCACACAAGTCCGTAATATCCGCGCATACCTGCTCACCACGCTGTTCAACGCCCCGCTGACCATGAATAACCACTATCAGGCCGAAGTCCAACATGACTTCGGCCCTTAATTTTGGTTGAAAATGTGGCTCAAATTGAGACACATTTTTCGACATAAAACTTGAATATGGAGGTAAATCAATGTCCAATGAAAAGAAAAACCCGCTGATTGGTGCGTTTCGGACACCTGTTGCCGGAGCGCCGCCCACTCCCGCACCGCCTATTCCTGCCAAAGGAACAAAACCGCCCATTCTATCGCCCGCCGCTGTCAAGCCCGGTGAAGTGAAGAAGCCTGCCGAACCCGCCAAGGATGATAAAGTGGCTAAGGATGGTAGGCCCGTTGCGGCTCCGGTCACTCCCGCCAAACCTGACGAGGGGAAGAAGCCTGCTGAACTGGCCAAGGATGATAAGGCGGTCAAGGACAGTAAGCCTGCTGATGCTCCCGCCGCTCCCGCCAAAGCTGACGAGGTGAAGAAACCCGCCGAACCTGCCAAGGACGATAAGGCAGCCAAGGATGGCAAGCCCGCTGCGGCTCCGCTTACTCCCGCTAAACCCGACGAGGTGAAGAAGTCCGCCGAACCCGCCAAGGACGATAAGGCGGTCAAGGCTGATAAGCCCGCTGATGTTCCCGTCGCTTCCACCAAGCCTGACGAGGTTAAAAAGCCCGATGAACCGGCCAAGGCGGCGGTGACGCAGAAATCGCCGGAACAGCCGAAGGATGCTACTACGGCTACCCGTACCGCAGATGGGCCAAAAGGCTCTGCCGTGACCAAGGTGTTTGAGGATCGGCTGGATGCCCCTGCCGAAGCTGATTTTTTCAAGCTGCCCATCCCCAATGAGGGAGAAATTTACAGTATGGCCGTTCATCCGGCATATCTGAAGGACTTTCTGGATCATCCCTTTACGGTGAACCGTGAGACGCAGGACTATAAAGACCTGTTTGAGTCCATCAAGACCTATGGTATTCGTGAACCTGTCCTCTGTCGGCCCGGTCGCAACGGTGGCCTTGAGATCATTTCCGGTCATCGCCGCCATGACATCGGCGCACAGCTGAATTACCCTATTCCTGTTCTGATCGAGCGTGTGGACGAGGATGACGCACAGATTCAATGCGTAGACGGAAACCTCCACCGTAAGGATATTCCTATCTCCGAACTGGCCCGTGCCGCACAGATGAAAATGGACGCACTGAAACGCAAGGCCGGACGCCGCTCCAAGGCGGATATTCTGGCGGGTAAGGAGCCGATGAAGCGCAGCGATGAGCAGGTGGGAGAAGATTTAGGCATGAGCCGCGCCAGCGTGCAGCGATTGATGCGCGTTAATCAGTTGGAGGAGCCGCTGAAAAAAATGGTGGATAAAAAGGAACTGCCGCTGGATACCGCCGAGCAGATTTCCCACATGAAGCCCACCGAGCAGAAAACACTTGCGGACGCCATAGAAAAAGAGGGCGGAAAAGTCCCATCCAAGACGGAGGCGGTCAAGTTGAAGGAGGAAAGCCGTGCCGGTACGCTCACTGCACAGAAAATTGAGAACTCCGTTGCGCCCACCAAGCGGGAAATCGACCCGCCGTTGAAGGTAACTTTTCAAGATGACGAGTTGCGCCCCTACTTCCCGGACAAGGGAACCACCGTCGCTACGGTCAAGCGCACGATGTTCGAGGCGATGGATCTTCGCAAAAAGGCGCTGGAACGCCAGAAAATGAAGATGCAGACCGAGAAGGAACCTAAGAAGAAATCTGAGCCGGAGAGGTGACGGAGCATGACGGTTGTAATTGTTAAACCGGGGTATGCTCCGTATGAGGCGGAGATCAACGGCTTAGATGAAATGCAGGAGGTCGTAGGCGGAACGATCCAGGCCATCTACCCCTTTGAGGATAGGGCCGCAGTTGTCTGCAATGATGAGGGTATTCTTTTGGGAATGCCGTACAACCGAAGCGTTCCCGGCGGATATGGCGGCGTATTTGGCCCGTTTTTTGTGTGCGGCTTGGGCGAAGAGGACTTTTGCTCTTTGACCCCGGAGCAGGTCAAATCCTACAAGAAGGAATTTCACTGTGCTGAAATCCTGATTGGAGCAACAGGCAATACTCCCATCACGATGAAGGTGCAGCCCAAAGCGGTAGGCAGCCCCGGCCAAGAAAAAAGCCGGAATGACCCTCCGGGGCGGGAGTGAGCTGTCATGCAGGAATATACTTCCCCAAGCGAACGGCTGAAGGCACTGACAGATCAATTGGAGCAGGGCGTGTCAGATATTTTTCAAAGCGGTCAATACGCAGCTTATCTTACTGCCATGTCGAAATTCCACCATTATAGCTTTGGCAATACCATGCTGATTTTCATGCAATGCCCAAATGCCACCAATGTTGCGGGTTATCACGATTGGAGAAGGAATTTTGGCCGACAGGTCAAGCGAGGCGAGCGTGGCATCACCATACTCGCCCCTTGCCCATACCGCAGGAAGGAAGAAGTGGAGGAAACTGCTTTGGATGGTTCACCCGCTACCTCTGTTCAATGGGTGCAGCGCATGGGCTTCCGCACCGTTACGGTATTCGATGTAAGCCAGACGGAGGGAAAACCGCTGCCTGAGTTTGTAAAAAAGTTGACCGGCGATGTAGCACAGTATGAGAGCATGGTTGCGACTCTGCGCAGCATTTCCCCTTACCCCATTTCCATGGAGTCGTTTCCGGGCGGTGCTTATGGCTGCTGCAATTTTGCGGAACAACGTATTTTTGTCCAGCCCGACATGAGCCAAGCACAAACCATCAAAACCATGATCCATGAGGTCAGTCACGCTAAACTCCATGCACCAATAGAGGACGGTGACGGTGAAACACCACCACAGCGCAAGCGGCGCTTTGTCCGGGAAATGGAGGCTGAAAGCGTGGCTTATGTAGTCTGTCAGCATTTCGGGATTGATACCGCTGATTACTCTTTCGGCTATGTGGCCGGATGGAGCCACGGAAAGGATCTATCGCAGCTGAAAGCGTCATTAGAACTGATCCGTAATACCGCCGCAGAACTGATCGACGGTATCGACCCACCGAAAGAACTGCCCCCGCCTACACAGAAAAAACAGCGAACAAAAAGGAGAAATGCCTATGAGCGCAGTTGACGCCCGGAAAGAACACTATGAGGCCGTGGAGATTTTAGGCATCCCCGGCCTTTTCACTACCCTTCGAGTAGACCGTGCCACTATCCCAAAAGGCGTGTATGCCTATGATATGCAAACCAGTGAACAGGATTGGAGCCAACCTTGCCTGCTTGCCCGGCATATCACGGTGGAGCATTTCGGCACCGTCCTGACCGCAAGCCCTGTTCCCATTCCGCCCAATGGGTATCTCAATTTGTCCCCCGGTGATTTTGAAGGCCAGTTCTGCGGCGAGCGTATGACGCTGGCTGATTTTGAAGCCAAATGGCTATCCCCAGTCAAACGACCGCCCAAGAAAAAGGTGCTCCATAAAGCCGCACCCCGCCGTCCTGCACCGATTCGATGAGGTGCGTTATGGGAAAAGAAATCAGTTTGATCGCGTTTCTGGACGAAGTGGTGTCCCGGAATACGCAGCATTACAGAAAAGATTTTGAACTGGATGCTCAGAAACTGCGTGACGCACTGAACAGCCCCTATATGGATGAACGGATATTCTACTTCATGTCTCGCCCTAACGGGACATGGTGTGTGCTGGAACGGGATGTCTTTCTCCGAGACAGCGACGGGTATAAGATTTGGACACACTATGCGGATATGCCCGATGGCATCGAAGCCTATCGCGTCACCATCACTGGGCGGCGCGGCACAGCCCCTATGGGTCATGTTGTGAAGCTGAATTACCGGGAACAGGTACAGCGGGTCATAAAAGTAGCTATCCCCTTTGATGATGTGGAGCTTACTTTTTACTCCGGGGAGAAGTTTCGTATGCCGATGGAGCAGTACAGAAAGCAGCGGGAAGAAATTTTCTTTGAGTATGGAGCCATTCAGAATTTTCGCTGCTGCCCCAAAAGCGAGGCGGAATTGTACCGCGTTATTTCGATGGAACATCGCTTGCAAAAGTGCTGGCAGCCCAAAACAAAAAAGGGGCCGGACACTCCGGCCAGATAGGAGGTGTTGAGTCCATGCCTGAAAAAGACAGTGAGGACAGCTTTTATTATTTGAACGCATATCAGGACGATATTACGCCCGGCCAGAAAATGACGATCCTGCATAACATTTCTTTCAACGATTGGCGGGCCGGCCCTCATATCGCCCCGCTGGTCACGCTGACGAGAGAGGAAGTCACACAGCGCAAGGAGGCCAGCATTACGCTGGAAAAAGAGCTGTACGCCCAGCTAAAAAAACTTGCGGCGGCGTGGGATGAACAGGCCGCACAGACGATGCTTCTGGAACGGGCGCTGGAATATCTGCAAACGCCAGAGGTCGAGCATACCTCCAATGAGTGGAAACAGGACAAAAACGGGATATGGGAGATCAGCAACCGCACCTATAAAATGCGGTACAAAATCTTCTATGAAAAGGCCGCCGATGTTTACCTCGTCAGCTGGGGCATCATCTACAACGCACCCAAGCAGCCGAATAGTAACTACAAAAATTATTGGGGAGACAGTATCTATGTCGCACGGCAGGACAAGAAAAAATACCCCAGTATGGAGGCCGCACAACATTATATCCAAGGTCGGTTTGACCTGTATTGCCACCTGTTCCGGGAAATATCCCCGTCAGTCCCCAATGAGTGCAGACGGATGTTCAGCATCAACGGCCATCTGGCCCCCGGATACACACTGGCCCCTCCTGACAAATCAGAACCAAGCAAGCAGACAGTGGATGACCTGTTGGCCTGTCTGGACGATGTGGATATGGCAGAGCCGCCCGTCAAGCCGCCTGAGAAATGCCGGAAGGAGCAAAGGAAAACCGAGGCCCAAAAGAAGCATATCCCGACACGGTAGGACAGCGGCGCTCTGCGTCGCTGTCCCAGCCAGCATGGAATTTTGACATCAAAATTCCGCTGGTTAGGGGCGTGCCCCTAAGACCCCCCAAACTCAAAGGATGTGTGTTTGAAAAATATGCCTAACACAAAAATAATAATAGGTGCAACATACAGAAGAAGATGGCAAAGATGCAAAAAAAGAATATGAATACGTTGCAAATGAGGAGCATTTTCTGAAATATATCCGTTTAATTCTTTGATTATCACCTCGTCGCTTTTATCATTGGCAACAGTTTCTGCGGTTTCATTTTTGGAAAAGATATTTTTAAGCTTTCTTGTAAACCGATGAGCGTTTTTCTTCCCTGTATATAGGTTGATATCATATTCTTTGCAAAGATGACGAATGGTATAATAGAAATCCAGATCATCGCGCACCTCAGTATTACTTACAAGTCGATCGTACTCTAACTTTAGCCTCTCTAACTTTTCACAACATAAAGCTCTATTTGTACAAGATTTATTACCGCAATTTTGGCACTCCTCGTCAGGTATAGTATCGACTTGTGAAGTGCTATCGGTGTCATTGTGAGAAAAATTTGGAAGTGAACCGACTTCTCTCTTTAGACGCTTTACTTCATTTAAGGCCGTCTGAATTTTTGAAATACGCTCTGGATAACCCGCTTTGCTATTTACGATGGAATATATTAAAACGATAGTAGAAAGAATAATACTGCTATAAGAAGTCCATGTACTATCGAATAACCCGGGGTAAAATTCCGCAGACAGCGCATATACAATAAGGGCCATGCTATAATAGATTAGAATAAAATCCGAACGTTTGGCATCTTTTGATATTCTTTTCAACTGATTTGCATAATTGGATTGTGTCCTATCCATTATTCTGTAATATTTATCGCGATTATAAAGAGGAACGTTCATGTTTGTACCCCCAAGCATAATGCCATTAAATTATTTACTGATTATCTTTCATTTTACATCAAGCGGCAGATTTTTCAATTCCTAATGCGTCTCGAATTGAGACGCATTATTTTTTATCAGAAAGGAGACAACCATGCGAGAAACTGCAAAGACAATGGCACTCCGGCTGAACGCCGCGGAGTACGCGCACCTGTGCCGACAGGCAGAAGTGACCGGGCTGAAAAAGGAGCCGTTGGTACGGCAGCTCATTATGGGCGTAAATCTCCGTCCTCGTCCCCCTGACGCCTATGCCGACCTGCTTCGGGCGCTGTCCGCCATCGGGAATAACATCAACCAGTTGGCCCATCAAGCCAACGCCAGGGGCGCAGCCACCGGTGACGAGATCACGGAAGCGCTGCATCTGGTGCGGCAGGCCACACGATTGGTGCGGGAGCGGCTTTGAATGGCGTATACGAAGATCATTGTCATTCATAGCCGATTGGACAGGTGCCTGGGCTATACGCAGGACGAGGAAAAGACCTCTTTGGAAACAGTGCTGGACTACGCCATGAACCGGGATAAGACCGAGCAGGACTGTTTTGAAACTGCGCTGAACTGTGACCGGGAAACCGCCTATGCGGACATGATGGACACCAAGCGCCGCTGGGGCAAGACCAGCCGCAAACGCAAGGGCTATCATGTGATTCAGTCCTTTGCTCCCGGCGAGGTCGCGCCGGAGCAGGCCCACGCCATCGGCGTCGAACTGGCGCAGCGGCTTTTGGCGGATAAATACGAAGTAGTGGTGTCCACGCATTTGAACAAAGCGCACCTACATTCACATATCGTATTCAACAGCGTGTCCTTTGTGGACGGAACCATGTACCGTGACCGTATCGCGGACTTGCTGGGCGGCTCCGGGGTAGGTATCCGGGGAACATCGGATGCGATTTGTCTGGAGCATGGCCTGTCGATCATTGAATCCAGTGAGCCATCCGTCAGCCGTGCCGAGTGGGGGGCAGAAAAGGCGGGGAAGCCCAACTTTCGGGGGCTGACCCGTGCGGACATAGATATAGCCATCGCCAGCGCCTACACCATGCGTTCTTTTTGGGGAGAGTTGGTGAAAATGGGCTATCAAGTCAAACGGTATCCCCAAGTGACCCATGCGGCGGTCAAGCCGCCGGGCGGCGCACGCTTTCTTCGGCTGGACAAGCTGGGGACTGGGTATAGCGAGGCGGAGATATTCTCCCGCCTTACGGAGAACCGCACCGGCACAGCGCCGCCGCTCAGCAGCCATGCCCCCATCCTGCCGCAGCGGTATTTCCCCTATGGGCGGCGATACCGTGTGAAAGGCCATTTGCCATTAAAGACAGGCCGCGCACGGGGCTTCCGGCTTCTGTACCTGAAATATCTTTATCTGCTGAGGAAGCCGCCATCCCGGCGCAAGACCCCTGTCTCACGGGCAGAGGCCATTAAGTTTGAACGCTATCAGGAGCAATTCTACTACCTGCGGGAAAATCGCATCGACAGCGCAGAACAGCTGTCCATGCAGATGGATGCACTGCAAGCAGAGATAGACAATCTGACTGACCGCCGTGGCGATCTTTACCGTTTGCACCGACGGCTGCCGGAGGATGCGGCCTGCTCCGAGGAAATTGGCACGATCACCGCACGGCTGCGGATACTGCGCCGGGAGCTGAAGTTATGCGCTCGCATCGAAGGCGATATTCCAGCCGTGCAGGCACAAATCAGAATACAGGAAGAAAGGAGCCGCCATGAAAAAACTGATAAAAGCAGACCTGAGCAAAGTGTTGGAACTGACCGCAGCGTATCAACCCATCAACTGTGACAGCCTGAAAGCTGAACTGGAAATTTTATCGCAAAACGGATATAGCGATGATCTCTTTCTGGCCCGGAAAGACCGTTTTCGCTTGATGGCGCTGTCTGAGGTCTATACCGTCGGTAGTGATGCCAATAGGCTTCTCGCTATGTTTGAGGTACAAACCTGCTGGCCGGTTTTAACGCTGCTGCTTCACGCAGAGTACATGGAGGGCGATGTCCGCCGTGGGAGTGTGATTTTAATGGACTATCCTGAACTCGTCCGAGATGTAGTGCTTTTTAACCGGCTCCCCAATACCCAGCGAGAGAGGCATATCAAGCAGATGATAAGCCGCTGTCTGCGTTGCGCCCCGCAGTGTACGATGGTGGATCTGATCGGATATTTGAAAACCGGGAGGTGAAAGAAAATGGACGCAAGTGGAGAAGTGGCCGACCTGATGGTAAAGGAGAGCATCCAGCTGACGGAGGAAAGCATCAAGCTGTTGGCGGCAGGCTGTAAAAACCTGACCGCCTTTTTATATGCTTTGGCGAAGGATAATAAAAAGCTGGTGGGAAAGACCAGTATGAAGCGCCTGCTGCGGGAGGGCAAGGAATTGAAAACCTTTTGCATCAAGGCCGAGGATTTGAACGACTTCCGCAAATACGCCAAGCCCAATATTCTCTTTGCCGCGATCCGGGATACAAAGGAGGATGACGGATTGGTAGCGCTTGTTACCAACACAGACTTTGTATCGCAGGTCAATCTGTTCATGCAGCGCCGGGGCTATCCCGCCCCCACGCAGACGCAGGAGGACGATACCGTAAAAAAAGACGCACCCCGCACTCAACAAGGGAACTCCTCACCAGAGCGCGGGAATGGCTCGACAGTATCGAGAATGAGCCAGACGACGAGGACTACTGATACGGCTGAGAAAATCAGTGATATTCCCACGGTAAAAGGCCGATTGGCTGTGTTGCAGAAAACCGCTGCGGGGATGCGGGACGGTCAGGCGAAGCAGCGTTCCCAGCCCACACAGCAGAAATCAAGATAACAGGAGGAATTTTTAGTATGGCAAATCTGGAACAGATCGTGAGCCGTAAGGCCGAAAACGATACGAAGTGGAAAGAAGCCCAGCAGGCCGAGAGGGAAAATACTACGGCGATGCAGGACGCCGGAATCACGGAGATCACCAGCAATCCCGAAGCATACGCCCGCTATCTGGAGATGCAGGGGGACAACCCCTCTTACAGCGCCGGCAATATCGCGCTGGTGATGTTTGGGAACCCGGAGGCCACCGTGTTCGGAACCCGTGACCGCTGGAAAACGCTGAACCGTTCCGTTATGGACAGCGAGAAGAACAACGGCGTGAAAATTTTTGCCCGCTCTCCTATGGGGCGCGGTTATACGCTGGCGGATGCCTATGACATCAAGCAGACGCAGGGCCGGGATATTTCCCGGATCACCTTGCAGAATGACAGTAAGGAAATGGAGGCGGCGTTGACCACCGTTCTGAATTATGCCGTTGTGCCGGTGGTCATTGACAAGGAGCTTCCCGCGCCCGCCTTTTATGATTCGGCCAATCTGGAACTGGCCATCAACCCGGACTACCCCGACAACGAAGCCTTTGCGGCGATCACCGCCGAGGTAGCCCACAGCCGTTTCCATGCCAAGGGCGCCAATGCCAGCTATGACCGCGGCGAGTGTGAGTTGGACGCACAGAGCATTTCCTATATCCTCTGCCGCAGATACGGGATTGAACGGCCTATGCCGGATATGTCGAACCTCGCTGCTCTCTATGAGGGCTGGGAACCGCAGGAGTGCCGACAGGCTCTCGATAATATTCAGGATACCAGTAAGCAGTTTGGGCGCTCCATTGAGAAAAATCTGGAGATGGGCAAACAGCGCAGCCGCGCCCCGGTACATCGTCCTACCCGGTAAAGTCCCGACAACAGGGGGTGTCTCCCCTTTGGGGAGTATGAGCCACCGCCCACCCCTGTCAAGGCCGCACGATTGCTGGCGCAATCATGCGCGGAGTCAGCCAGTGCGCGCACTGGCTGAGCCTTGACCGGGCTGTTCGCTGGCTCATTAGGTAATCAAGGGGAGGACACCCCAAAAGCCGCTGTCAGCGGCTTTTGCCATATTGGGAGCGCGGCGCGTCCAACGCAGTGCCAGCGAGCCCGTCAGCCCGCCCCGCCGTGAGCCATCGGCGGGGCGTTTTTCAAAAATGCGGCTCAATTTGAGACGCATTTCTACATTATATCAATATGGAGGAACCACTATGAAACGCACAGTATCGTTGTGCATCACCGCGTTGCTCTCCTGCCTGTTGACCTGCCCAGCCTTAGCAGCGGATACGCTGCTCCTGACTCCGACGCTCTATCCCACAGAGGTCAACGAGTACGCCAGCGGAGAGGAAATGCGGTTGGAGCGCACCTATTGCCTGTCTCCCACAGATGATCCGGCCAGCATCCCCGTCGGCGATTTTGACCGGGAGGGCTGGCACTACACGCTGTTGGATGTGACCCGGCAGGAGAACTCCAAGAGCGATGAGAAGGACTATGCCGAAACCTACACGCTGAACATGGACACAAAGGACATGGAGAAGATCATGCCCCAGCTGGCTGCGGAGCGCACCGTTACCACGGAGGACGGTTACACCGGGACTTTGGTGCTGGACACCTCCAGCATCAAGGTAGAAGCTGCGGGCTATAACACTTCCACCAAGACTGTAACGGCAACCCGAACCTACCCAAACCTGTCTGATGCGGATATATCCTTTGTCCCCAAGAGCATTACGGACAATGGCCGCACGATGGAATTGGCAGATGTGCAGTGGCAGGAGTCGGACGGTTTTTATCATGCCTCGGCTACCTACACAGGAAAGGTATCCAGCAAATATGCTACCGGCTATATTGTCACGGCGGATTATTCCGGTGAGGTAGTCCGTACCACGATGGACGATACCATTTACACCGCAATTTTCAGTGGGACGCCTATCCAGCCGGAACGCAGTGCTTTCGACTGGCGCTATCTGCTGATTCTGCCCGCTGGTGCCGGTGTGGCTGGCCTCGTTGTGCTGGGCCGTAATTGGCTGAAAAAGCGAAAGAACGAAAAGAAATGGGAGGAGTACACGAAATGAAATGGAAAACCTTGTGCCTGACGGCGGCATTGACCGCCGTGCTGGCTGCGGTGCCCGCCTATGCGCTGGATTACACGGTGGACGCCCCGGAGGACTATCTCTTTGGCAGGCCGACCAGTGTGGAAACGGTCACAGAGTACGGCGCGGACAATGTTGACCGCAGCAAGAACACGGCACTGATCCCGCCCGCCTTTGGCAGTCCCACCAGTTACCTGCCCGATACGGGTGAGCCCCTGACGCCTAACCTGACCCCCGGCGCCCACAGCGGCGGGCTGGTCAGTTCCGTCGGATCTGTTGGCGGTGTGCCCTATCCCACAGTGGATAGCGGCGGCAGCTGGAACAGCACGGCGTACACTCCGGTTTCCTCTGACCTTTATTACAGCAACGGCAGTTTGGGAACGCTGAAAATCCCGGCCATCGGTCTAACCGTCAAGGTCTATGAGGGGACGGATAGCAACGCACTGAAAAAAGGAACGGGTCATTTCAGCGACTCCAGCATTTGGAATGGGAATGTGTGTATCGCTGGGCACAACCGCGGCGTCAACAATCACTTTGGACAGATCCACACGCTGACCGTAGGCGATACCATCACCTACACGACGAAGCTGGGGACACGAAGCTACACCGTTACCAGTGTGTCTAAGGTGCTGGAGACGGACACCAGCGGCACAACGGCCAGTAGTGACAACCGCCTGACCCTTTATACCTGCGTCAGAGATCAGTCGGTATATCGCTGGATGGTCTGCGCTGTGGAGCGCTAAAAACTGAATAGCGGCAGTCAAAATGCGGCTCAATTTGAGACACAATTCGACGATGTATTTCGTGGCCGTTGGATGATTTTTTGCGAGTTGTGTGAGATTATGACATAATAACGGTAGGCAGAAATGCCAATCATTCTTATGTCTGGAGGAAATGCCATGAAAAAACCATACACATCCTTTGTTGCCGGATTGCTGGTTGGCGTTGCCCTGTTCGGCGGGGCCACAGCCCATGCTGCGGGCATTATGGCAGAGCGCAGCACCCACCGCGTATTTGTCGATGGACGGGAAGTACAGATGGAAGCCTATGTCATCAACGGCAACAACTATGTGAAGCTGCGGGACATTGGCGAACAGGTCGGCTTCAATGTTTATTGGGACAGCGACAACGGCTGTGTGCAGGTGGAAAGTGGAAAGCCCTACACCGGTGAAGCACCTGCAAAGGCAGAACCCGATAAACCGAAATCGCATCCAGAACCCGCAGTCCCTGCCAATGATGCCGATGTGGATGCCATGAAACAGGACATCGTGGAACGCACCAACGCGCTTCGTAAGGAAAACGGCATCACCGCCCTGACCACCAGCGACAAGCTCATGCAGGCGGCGCAGGTGCGAGCCGATGAAATGGCCGCCAACACGGTCTATTCCCACACCAGACCGGATGGTCGGAACTTCAATACGGTCACGGACTGCCCGTACATGGCGGAAAACATCCATCGGATCGCCACACGTTACCTTTCCCAACATGATGTGAGCCTCGCGGAAGCGGCAGTCGATGGCTGGGCCAATTCCGAGACACATCTGCGGAATATACGCAATGAACGCCTAAACGCTATCGGTGTGGGCATTGCCAAGGGCGTCAATGCTGCCGGAGAGGAAAGCTGGTACTGCGTTCAGCTCTTTCTCTATGATGGCTGTGTGATCTCACAGGTAGATACACCTATTACGCCCAAGTAAATATCCCTTTTCTGAAAGAGCAGGTCGTGTTATACGGCCTGCTTTTCTATTATGAAAATGTGAAAGGAAATCAGTGTATGAAAACATGGAAAACACGGATCATGTCAGCGATGTTGGCTCTTTTGACCTTGCTGACCCTGTTGCCCACCTCCGCTTTGGCAGCTTCCGGCAGCGGAACGGGCATCAAAGCAACCACAGACCCCAACCTCTGGTCTACCCGGCTGACCTCCACCGGCCAGCAATATTCCTACCGCCCGCCTATGGCTGCTGGAAAACAGCTCTATTGCATGGATCTCGGCTATTCCTATCGGTACGGGACAGCCAGTTTTTTGAACAGCTACACCTACCAAAGTGCCACCGGCGCGGACGCAGATGCCCTGTGGGAAAAAGCTGTTGCCAAGACCGGACTGGGCGAGATGGACGCCGCTGTCAAGGAGAATGTAAAGTGGATGATGTCCTATATCGCTGATTATACCGGCGACATCCCCGGCAGCTTGTTTATGGCCTTGCAGACCTACATCTGGGATCATCAAAGCGATAAATCCGCAGGCGGCGATACCTCCGGCGACATTGATGCCGGTGGCTTTGCCAACGCCGATACCTATGAAACCTATGTTGGCTATTACAACTGGATGCTGGCGCAGAAAGCTAAGGAGGATGCGGAACTTCAGAAACAGATCGAGGAATATACCGCGCAGGGCAAGCAGGCATCCATCGTGGAGGACATGTCTGGCAAGTGGGCCGTTCTTGCCACTTCCGGAACCGCTGGCCGCCAGAGCTTCTTTGCCTATCACGCAGCCCGTAAGGTTGTGACGGATGATAAGCCGGAAGGCGGTGACAATCCGCCTCCTCCCGTTGCCGATGATGGCGACATCACGTTCAAGAAGGTGATTGCCGGGACTACCCATGGTTTGGATGGCGCTGTGTTCAACATCTACCGCGACGGTCAGATCGTCGGCAGCGATGTAACTCGTAATGGCGGCATCATTGAGGTAAAGGATGTCACCAAGGGTCTGTGGACATTCGTGGAGGTGGAAGCTCTGGAGGGTTATGCTCTGGACCCCACCCCCCACAGCGTCTATGTCGATACCACCGATGGCGACAAGCAGTACACTGTTTCCGCCAGCAACAGTCCTCTGCCCAGCCTGAAAATCACCAAGGCAGATGCCCAGACCCTCGCCAAGGTCAAAGCGACCTTTCTGGTGGAGTCTCTGACCGGCAGCTACTCCACCACCGTCACCGTGGACGGCGAAAAGACACTGCCCGATCTCCAGCCCGGTGTGTACCGCGTTACCGAGCAATCCGTGGAGGAGCCGTATATCAAGACCGGAACTCATCAGGACATCGCCCTGCTGGCCGGTGCCGGTACTGTGGAGGCCGCCTTCACCAACTATGTAAAACCCGGTTTGGAGATCCTGAAGAAAAACATTGCCACCGGGGAACCTATTGCCCATGTGACCTACAAAATTGAGCAGATCGACGGCAGCTACTCCACCACCGCGACCACGGACGGCGCGGGACGTATTTTCTTGGCGAATATCCCTGTGGGCAGCTACAAGGTCACGGAGGTCAATGTTCCCTCCGATGTGATCCTCTGCGACATTCCACAGACGATTGCCCTCGGCCCCGGCGAGACCCGCACGGTGACATTCTTCAACGCCATGAAGCCTTCTTTGAAAATCATCAAGCGGTGCGAAGTTACCAAAGCCCCCATCCCCAACACCAAGTTCCACATCTGGTGGGCATCGGACAACACAAGCACCGGCGCCATGAATGACCTCGGCAGCTTTTACACGGATGACCATGGCGAGATCATCTTCACGGGCGATGCCCTCAAGAGCGGCTGGTATAAAGTGACAGAGGAGGCCCCGGCATCCGGATTCGCCCCCGCTGACGAACCGACCCAGGAATTCTATCTGGCTGGCAACGAAAACGCGGTCAAAATCTGGGAGAATCGCCCCCTCAGCGCGCTGGTGGTATTCAAATATGATGAAAAAACCGGCGCGGCCTTACAGGGCGCGGAGTTCCAGATCCGTTACCTCGGCGGCACCTCCGGAACCGGCGGCACCGTCATTGGCACCTACACCACTTCGGAAAATGGCTCCATCATCCTCACCCGCCTGAAAGCGGGCACCTATATCGTGGAGGAAACCAAAGCCAGTCCGTTTTATTCCATCGACACGCCGCCCCAAACCGTGCTGCTGAGTGGTAAG
>ERZ773104.2514-NODE-2514-length-20292-cov-8.246973_pt1 | contig 20292 bp, 14 predicted proteins | sample MGYA00511920_ERZ773104 | MGnify/ENA primary metagenome ERZ773104 (study PRJEB29015, sample SAMEA2737857) | human gut metagenome | biome: human gut; feature: human-associated habitat; material: faeces | place: China | collected 2012 ...
TAATGCACTATCAACACACTCTTAAGTTTGCTTCTAAGTCTTATTTCCATAACTTTAGGGTTAACCATACGCAAGACCAATCACTCTCGGACAATACTCATGATTTTCGGTAAAAAACGTAAAAGAAATAAGAACAATTAACAAAATGTATAATAACAATCAATAGCGACTAATGATTTTCATGTAAAAGGACACCAAACTATACGGTGTCCTTTTCAAATTCTTACGTCATATCAAGGCTCATTCAATCGTGGTAAATTCGTGGTAAAATGAGTGCTTTCCTATATTTCAAAATGCTTGAAAGTATAGTGTTTATGCGGATAATCAAAAATCAGATATAAAATTTCAATAAATTTATTAAACTTTTCATCCAACGTTTCATCAGCAAAAGATATACTTGTATTGATTTTTTCATATAATTTATAACAACAATTTGCTTTAAAAAGACAGCTTGAACATTCAAAACACTTTGGATCAAATATACCATCTTCTCGAATTTTATATAATAAATCTATTTCTGAATTCATTGCATGATTCTTATCTACTTCACTAATGTATTCTAACAATTCTTCCTTAGTAACATTTTCTTTCATTGCTTTAATCACAATTAAATCCAATTTTGCAAGTATTGTATTTTTTCGGCTATTTTTATTTGATATTTCTAGGTAATTTATAGCAGTATCGCATTTTCTCAAATGTAAGGAAAGATATGATTATGCAATATCAATTATTGAGATCAATTTTATATATTATTTTAGAAAAACATGTTTGTCCTATATCAAATATTTTTATTTGTTTTGTTTATTTTGATTATATCATCTATTTCGTAATTTTTTTTAAACATGTAAAAAATAACCAGTTTCCTGTAAAAACTGACAACTTAACATATCCTGTAATTCTTTCAAACAAACCAAAATATCGCCAAGGTATAGAAAATTCTACATCCTGACGACATTTTATATACCTATACATAAAAATATAAATCCACACAGAACATTTGTTCATCATGTGTTATTCTCATTATCCCACTATATTTTTTCACAACCCTTTCTACGCTCTGCAGTCCATATCCATGTTTTACATCATCCCGCTTTCTTGTCTTAAACTTACTATTTGAACTTTTATATACAACTCCATCAAAACTATTATATATGCTTAAATATAAAATTCCTCGTTCATATTTTAAACGTATATCCAAATGTTTTTCGTCAGATTTCTGCAATGCCTCCCCTGCATTATCCAAAAGGTTTCCAAGAACAATATTTAAATCTGCCTCTGATATCATAGACTCACATGGAATATCAATTTGAAGTTGCGGCTTACATCCTGTTTGCTTTTCTATTACCTCCAATTTATAATTTAAGATACTGTCAACAGCTACATTACCGGTTTTAACGTACTCGCCCTTTACGCTCTGGAGTTCTTCCATGCTCTCGATATAATCAGCTGCTTTTTCGTACTCACCTTTTTCAAGATAGGAAGAAATCAATTGCAAATGATTTTTTAAATCATGCCGTAAAATTCTAATATTCTGTCGTGACTGCTGTAGTATTTCTAACTGCTTCAAATACATCCTGTTTTCCTGTAAAATTTCCGTTTTTTCAATTCGTTCTTCATAATTTTCCACTACTTTGTGATAAATATGATAAGTTCCAAGATTTATCATACAAATAAGTTCCAAGGATATCATCGTCCACTCATACGATTCCATTCTTTCTGTTACAATCTCTGCCAAAAAAACACTTCCCAAAAACAACAAAATCAGATTCCAGCATCCACTAGCAGGAATACTCGCTCTCTTTGTAAAAACTTTTAATCTTTCAAGTAATAAAAGTAGAAGTAACGCAAATATTCCAGAGCACAAACACCCCATAGCTTCTTCTTCAATTGGCTTTCCGATCAGATTGGAAAATATCCATACAACATCTTCTGAAATAAGACCAAGCGCAAATGCTCCAACGGTTGCAAGAATTTTCATTTTCCAACTTCCTTCATATAATATAAAGGCAAAGCAAAGATATCCTATTATAATCGAGATTCTAACAACAATAATTCCTGTAGAGAATACATACAACAATGAATTTATCAACCATACGATGAAATAGAGACAAAACTTTTTCTCCCATTTTATTTTTTTACTTATAAGAAATAACTCTATCGTACGATATCCAACATACACACTCAATATATTATATAAAAATCTGAATATTGTTTCATAAATTTCCATTATTATCTTTTCCCAACTCTTTCATCTAATAATCTTTTTTGTACTTCCTCCTTGTAACTCCTGCTGATAGGCAATTCGACTCCATTCGTTAAATAAATTTGGGATGCTTGAAAAAAATCAATATAATTTTTGTTGACTAAATAGGATTTATGTATATGCCAAAATTTATCTTCACTTATCTGCCTTTTCACCTCATTTATTTGTCCATAAAATTCTACTTCCTCCTCATTTTTTGTAAACATCTGAATTTTCCGTCCCCTACATTGGAAATAAATAATTTCATCTTCTAAAAGTCTATAATGAGTTTTTCCTACATTATAATCAAAATACTGTTTGTTTCTATTGCCAAAAAGCCGAAGATATTCTTCCATGATATGATCAACCCGTTCCTGCTTCACTGGCTTTACTAAAAAATCCATTGGTCTATTCTGAAACAACTGCATTGCATAGCTTTCTATTCCTGAAATATAAATAATTTGTGTCATTTCATTTTTAATATCAGCGCGTAACTCTTTTCCGATTTGTACCCCATCTAGCCCCTTTTCAAATTGAATATCTAAAAATATCAGATCAACTGGAAGTTCTTCGATCAGGAACTCCAGATATTCTTCCCCTCGTGCAAACACTAAAACATCTATTGGAATCTTACGGGTCTTTGCAAAATTCTGTAAATACTGCTCTAGCAGACTTCCAAATACCAGGTCGTCGTCACAAATCGCTATTCTGTACATATTTTTTTCTCCCTCCAAATGCACTTTTGCAAAATTTGCGAGCATTCTATTGTCATGAATTAAAATTTATTTCCTGCGGCAATAAATTAATATTGCCGCAGATAATCCTTTATATATTTTTACAACCGAACCTTCACTGCAAACAATGCATTGCCATCTACTTCCACGGTTACGGTGCTGCCGTCTGTTTCTACGGCATTGTCTTTTGTTTTCTCGAACAGGTCAACTGCCTGTGCTTCTTTGACTTCTGTACCGAAGCTTAACTTCACTGCAGAACGCTCACCGGAGGTCTCGCAGCCACGAACCAGAACGCAGCCGTCTGTGGTAGGCTGTACTGCGGTAATCACTGCGCTGTGGGAAGCAACGGATACCAGGCTGTCCTCCAGAGGCAGCTCGCCGTGGTGGCAGTTGGTGGGCTGGTAGAAGATCTTATGGTTGCAGCCGGTTGCGATATCTTCTGCTTCCTTCGCATCTCCGCTCGCTGCGCCAACCCAGAGGGTAATGGTGTGAATGCCGCGTTCCGGATAAGGATCGGGGCTTACAGAGCTGTTGATCAGTGTCAGGTTCAGGCTCTCCTTCTGTCCGCGATAGCCGTATTTGCTGTCGGAAACGAGGATTGCGGAGCTGCCGTCCATGCGAAGCGCCATGCCATAGCGCAGTCCGGGAACATCGTTGTTGATACCCCTGCGGACAGTGCTGCCTGCGGGCACGTCATAACGGAAGGCATCGGTCTGATAGGACAGAGGCGTCTGCCAGGTCAGAACCGGAATGATGTCTTTGCCGATTTCTTTCCAGTCTACCTTCAGCTCTACGCGAACCAGCGGCTGGTCTTTTTCCAGAACATAGGTCACCTCTGCGGTAGAATTTTCTACGGTAAAGTGTGCGGTTACACTGCTTCTGAGTTCTCCGATCACAGCTCTGCCCAGTTCTACGCAACGATCCACCGGCACGTTTTTGATCGCTCTGCCGATGTTCCATGCGCTGGAGGTCTTGCATTCCGTTTCCTGATATACAAGTCCGGCTTCTTTGCCTTCGCCGATCAGCTCCTGTCCGGTCGTCTTGTCCACCAGGGATTTGATGCGTCCGGTCTCTGCGCTGATCGTAACGATGGTCTGCTCATTTTCCAGAACAACATCGTCATAGCAGCGACTTACCTGCTCATTTGTCTGTAAGTAAACCGGATAGGAATCCAATCCCTTTTCATACAGCACAACAGTGGTATAGCCGAGGGCAGGGACCTCCTGATCTACTAAAACGCGGATATATTTGTGATCCCAATACTGCTGCAGCTCGTGGTCCACCAGCTGGAACGGGATGTCGTTTCCGTCTGCATCGCGCATTGCCAGTCGGCGCAGATCTCCGGTCCAGTCCCAAACGGTCAGCTCTGCAACCTCACGGCGTGCATGGGACAGGCTGTTGAACAGATGGAAAATACGGGTTCTGCCGCTGCCTCTTTCGGTGCTGGGCACTCCCACAAAGTTTTCAATGCCGTAGCCTACGCCTGCGCCTTCAGACTGGCTGTTGTATGCATCGATATCGACCGGAATCGAGGATGTATCGATCTTTTCTGCGATCACGCGCATTGCGTTTGTGATCTGGGTGTTGGCAGTTGCCATAGAGGTCTGGAACAGTCCCATTGCATGCTCTCTGGAATCCTGTACGCAGGAGCCGGTCAGGATGTCGTGGAAATGGGTAAATAATACATCCTCCCATGCCTTGGTCAGCTTTTCCTTCGCATACGGGAAGCCAACCTTCTGTCCAGCCAGTGCGCTCATCGCTTCTGCATCGTAGAACGCAGCCTCCAAACGGCGATTGCCTCTCTTGATGCGGCTCTGGGTGGTGTAGCAGCCGTTTGCAAAGTAGTTTAATTCTTCGTTTACAACCGGCAGTTTTTCCCGGATTTTTTCTGCTTCATGGAAGTAGTCGCGGAAGGTGCCGAAACGGATCTTCGGATAAATTTTCCAGGTCTGCATTTCCAGTGCACGCTCCACGTCACGTCTGGTAGGGCCGCCGCCGTGGTCACCCACACCATACACGACCAGACCGGTCTTTAAGCCGCTGCTCTTTTTCACGATTTCCATAAATCCTGCGCCAATCTGCGGTGTGATCGCTCCGTTATACCAGTTGGGCTCGCGGTAGGTAAGGACTTCTTTTCCGGATGGAGCCTGATAACGGTACAGCACGTCACGGCGGGCATTGCCTCTGCAGTGGTAGAAATATTTTACGCCGCCGAACTGATCGATTTCCGGCACGTTTGCGCTGTGTCCGAAGGTATCGGGGGAGAAATCCAGATCAAAATCCTTTACGCCCCAAACCCTGGACAGATATTCTCTCGTGTACTGGATATGACGCAGCAGAGACTCGCCGGAAGGCATGTTCTTGTCTGTCTCTACCCATGCAGAGGCGGTTACTTCCCAGCGTCCCTCTGCAATACGGGCTTTGATGCGCTCCATCAGCTCCGGATCATATTCTTCCACAATCTTGTATACAGAAGCCTGAGACTGGGAGAAGCAGAACTCCGGATACTGATCCATGATATTTAAAATCGAACGGAAGGTTGCAAGAACGATGGAAACGGTTTCGTTGAAGCTCCACATCCAGTTCATGTCAATATGCGCATGGGCTGCCAGGATCAGCTCATAGGATTTTGCTTCCTCTGCGATCGGCTTAAGGATTTCCTCTGCCTCTTCACAGGCCTGATCGGTCAGTACGCCCTCGGTCTGCTGTTTTTCCAGCAGATAATCCAGCGCTTCCTCCAAAGCAGCGTCGTATTTGCCGTTTTCTGCCTCGGATAAATGAAGGGCAAATTCCAGCTCTGCAAGGATTCTTGCGTTCGCGCGGCCGGGGCGGGTGATGTGCGCCTGCTCCTCCTTCGGCATGCCGAAGGTGTCCTCAAAGTGCATTTTTTCCCGGTTGCCGCCGACGGAGGTCTTGAGCCGGGTAAATTTTTCTGCGAGTGTCATAAATGGTATCCTCCTCTTGATTTTATTCGTCCAGGAAACGGTCTACGATCTGCTGTCTGTATTCTTTGGACAGCGATGCGAAAAATGCCGAATATCCTGTGACACGCACTACCAGATCCGGATAAGCCTTCGGATCCTCGTGCGCTTTTAACAGTTTTTCTTTGGATACGCAGTTCATATTGATCAGCGTACCGCCTGCCTGCTCATGCGCATGGATCAGCGCAACAAGGGCATCTACACCGCCGGAATGCTGAATCAGTCCGGTGTCGATATCCAGATGCAGCGGAGCAGAGTTGCCGTAGCCCGCCTGTGTCAGTGCTACCGCATTTGCCTTTAAAACCGGCGAAAAGGTATCCACACCTCTTGCAAAGCCTGGGTCCGGTTCAGAAGAATGGGAAATCGCATCTCCGGCAAAGCGGCCGTTGGGCGTTGCCTCCAGCGTCTTTCCATAGGCATACACATCTCCGTGGGAGAACAGTCCGGGAACGATCATCAGATGATGCTTCCTGGTCGGAGCGCCCTTGCACAGTGCTACATAATAGTCCCGGATGCGTACTGCCCAATCCTGGGCGCGGGAGCCGGGAGAACCGAAACGGCGGATGTTTTTGAGCATCAGGCGTTCTCTCTCTGCGCCCTCATAGTTGGTATCCAACAGTTCGAAGAGTCGATCCCAGGTTAGCTTCTTCTCTTCTACAACACGCTGTTCGATCGCCGCAAATGAGTCCGCTACGGTGGCCAACGCAATGCCGTCGATATTCAGATCCAGAATGTCCACGCCGCCGTTGGAGCAGTTCAAGCCCCGTTCGATCGGTCCGTGCATAAACAGATTCAGAACGATTTCCGGGCGGTTTCTCTGCATCACCTCGTAATGCTTGTCATAGCCGGCCTTGACGCATTCCACCATCGCCTGCAAATGATAAGCAAAGCGCTCCCAGAGCAGATCCAGGTCGCGTGTTTCCTGCGCTTGCAAATCCTTTAACCCATAGTGCAGTGCCACTGCCATGTTCACGCGGGTTACATCCTGCAGCGGATATTCCCGTCCGGGGATCGCCACCCAGTTGCAGCCGCATTTCACACGCATACGTCCCAGCTCCAGCGGGAAACCATTTTTGGAAAAGCCCTCCGAAATTCCCTTTTCCAGAGAATAGCACACGCCATATCCATCTTCGATCGTATACTCTACCGCTCTCTTTAACAAAATCTCCGGCTCCGGTCCCTGTCCCGCAATGGGAGCATGGACACGGATTCCCAGGTTGGTCGGGATCTTTAACAGGTGCATCGCATCCAGAATCAGGAAAGACAGACGGCTCGTCACTTCCCGGTCTCCTGCCGGCGTCAGTCCGCCGATCTGGGTGTAATGCGTATCGTTGAAGAACAGGCTGGCAATCATCCAGACTGCCTCTTCTTCCGTCAGGATACCGCTTTCGATATCCCGTTCAAAATATTCTTCCAGAAGCGTATCCAGCGCCCCCAGCGCCCCGCCTGCATAAAACGTGCGATCCACCGCCTGGAAATGTGCTAAAAACTGCACTGCTTCCCGGAAGGTGCGGGGCTCGTGCTCGCACAGCTCACCGTTTACCTTTGCAATCGCCAGATAATTGTCTCTCAAAAACGGATCGCTTTCCTTTGCAGCCAGCTCTTCTGCATAAATCTGATGTGCCTTTACCCATTCCAGGATCCCCAGCACGAGCTGCTCCTCGCCCTCATAAAAATCCGGATCCGGCGGGTTGTTTTTCTTTCTGTAATAACGAATCTTTTCCAGAAGTCCCTTCCAGCCCTCTCTTAAACCGATCTCCATGTCCGGGCACAGATGGTTCATGCCGCCGAAGCCCGCCTGGGTGATGCGGTACTTTTGGATGGTCTCATCCAGCTCGTGGGGTTTGTCCTCATCCGCAATTCCAAACGGTGCGAACCGGTCGAATGTGCCGACCCAGCAGCATGCCAGCGCGCTGTTGGGATTGATATATTTCGGCATTTCATTTAAAAAACGTCTGAAATTTCGCCCGATACATGCACAGCCGTGTACCAGACCGTCCTCACAGGTTTCCGGCTCAAAGGTAAATTCCGGAAAATCAATAAATCCGTGGTCATCGATATCGATGGACCCATGCCGTGCAAGCTTTGCATCGTTGATCTTTAACTTATCCTGATGCATCCCCTCAATCAGCTGCAGGTATAACGGCGATACCTTCGCTTTCTCCGTATTCATACACGTTCCTTTCTATTCAAATCACTGGAATCCATACTTCTTTTTCAGCATTTCCACCTCGTCCTTTAGCGGAACGGTCCCTTCAAACATGTTCTGTGCCTCCAGCGCCCTGTACTTGGAATTTCCCAGCTTGTGGTACGGCAGAAGCTCTGCCTCGATCTGCTGCCACCGGCTTAAAAATCCGGCGATCTTTTCCGCCTGATCGTCGTTCATGCCCGGAATGTAAGGATAGCGAACGAAAATATTCGCTCCCAGATCCGCAAGCCTTGTGAAATTTTCCAGAATCCGTTCATTTCCCACTCCGGTGCAGGTTTTATGGACATCGGAATCCATCGCCTTGATGTCGTATAAAAACAGATCCGTATAGGGCAGCACCTGTTCAAAGGATTCCCACGGGACATTTCCGGCGGTATCCACAGCGGTGTGTACGCCTGCCGCCTGACAGCCCTTTAACAGCTCTGTCAGAGCATCCGGCTGCAGCATACATTCTCCCCCGGAGAATGTCACGCCGCCCTTTGACTGATCGAAATATCCCTTATTTTCGAGAATCTCTTTTAAGATGCTGTCCGTATCCCGCCATTCTCCGACGCTGACCAGTGCATCCGCATAGCATTCCTCACAGCATTTGAAGCAGTGGATACATTTGCTTCTGTCGATCCAGTGTCCCGTCTCGTCAAAGACCTGCGCCCCCACCGGACAGACCTCCCGGCATGCCATACAGCCAATACAGCGGTCCGGATAGAGTAAAATTTCCTTTGCGGCATGGATGGATTCCGGATTGTGGCACCAACGGCAGTGCAGGCTGCAGCCCTTAAAAAAAACTACAGTCCGCACGCCGGGCCCGTCATGGACGCTGAAATGCTGAATATTAAAAATATTCGCTTTTATGCCCATTTTCCTGTTACACACACTTCCTTCGATACGCTCTGATAAGATACCAGCAGAGTATTTGTCTCCTCATCCCAGGAGCTTTCCACTGCAACAGCTTCGCCGTCTTCATCAATCGCCTTGATGTCTGTGGGCTGCTTGGGCAGGCGTACTCTGGTGAATGCCTTGATCTTATCTGCGGTTTTGAGTCTCAGCATTACACCGTTTTCTGTTGTCTCGCCTTCTTCTACGCGGGCAGAGGTTCCGACAATACGGAAATCTTCGCCTTCGATTTTGGAAAAATCAAACAGCAGGGTTACATCATCCGGTGCAACGTCTTTTTCATGGATAATTGCATAATCGTTTGTCATCAGATCCGCATAAACGCCTGTAAATACCTTCTTCTCGTCGCTTACGCTCTCTGCCATAACGGAAGAAATCACATAAGGTCCGCGATGGAGGGTCAGGTCGTTTCTGTAGGTCCAGGTGATGCCGGTATCTGCCAGCGTCTTCTGAACCAGGCTGCGGTACTGATCTGCCAGCTCTTTACTTAAGCAGATTCTTGCAGGAAGTTCCTTCCAGACAACGATCTTGCCGGCGCCAACTTCATGTACGCCTTCCTTGGGATCTCTCCCCAGTCCAGCCAGCTCGAATAGATGCTCTGCAGGATTTGCATAGCCTCTCTGTCCCCACCATGCGTCGATCTTATGGAACGGGTCACTGCCATCGCCGACATAGATCAGCGTGCCACCCTCTCTGATCCAGGAAACAACGGCTGCGTTTACGTCCGGTGCATCGGGTTTCATATATTCATAGCTCAGTACGAGACACTTGTAATCCTCCAGATAGCCGGCGAAACGACGCACGTTGTCCAACTGAACCGGATGGATCGGCAGACCGTATTTTACAAGGGGCATTGCCACGCCGAAGAAGTTCGGGAATGCTGCGCTCTGAATAAAGTCGTACATCAGGGAATCCTTTTCCCCGATCTCCTTCATCAGCCTGGCAGCTGCTTCTTCATCCACAGGATTACCGGAGTTTTTGTGCATTGCAGCTCTGAAACGGTCGCCCAGCTCTTCGCCGTCCACGATACCGTCCGGGAAGGTTCTCTGGAACAGTCCGCTGTCGGACATAAATACGCCTACCCCGTCTGTACCTCCCTCAAAAAGGATATCGCTCTGCTCCATGTCACCGAAAAGCTGGAACATGCCGGACAGCAGCGTGGAATAGCTCTGAGGGATCGGCTTGGACTGGTCAGTCTCGAAGCTTGTTTCAATCTTTTCTGCAATTCTGGGCTGGAATCTGGGGTAACGGCCGTCAAATACGCGGTGAGGCCACGGGCAGATCTCATAATGCCAGATATGCGGATGCAGCAGAGATGCCACTGCAGTTCTCCTGTAATTGTATTCGTAATTTTCCCAGGTATAGGAGGGAAGGTCTTCGATGGGGTCATTTAAAAACCACATCCGGCGTCCGGTGCCCTTTACCAGCTCCTGCATCACACCATACTCCAGATATGCCGTTTCAAAGGTACGCTCTTTGTATACACCCTCGTAAACGTTCGCTTCACGGCTCGTGCCGGTCCAGATCTGCGCGATGTAGCCGTCTACCGTCGGAATGCTGATCAGCTCAGCCTCCGGGCTCATGATCTTCCACTGAGTGTAGTTCAACAGACTGTGAGTGGGAACATAGAAGCGCAGATCCTTCTGATATTTCACCTTTGCGTATTCCTTCAGCGCCGCACTCACGCGGTCGATGGTTCTCTTATATAAATAAGCCTTCAGTCTCGCGCACTTATACTGTGCATCCAGACTTTCATGCTGAGGCTTCCAGGGTTCTTTGTAATAAATTTCATATTCTCTCTTGAACGCTTCTGAGTAGCCGCTCTTATCCCAGAACTCCGGCTCTTCCACATGGATTGCTTCCACGCCGGCATCTACGGCAACCTTCAGACGATCTGTCAGATATTCCGAAAAGGAAACCGTCGGAACCATATAGGGTACCGTCGGGTTATGGATCACGTCTTTACCGTTTCTGTCCACCTGACCTTCATCCCAGTGCTTTCTGCCATCCCACTTGCCGTCCAGATATTCCTGATATTCGCCCCATGCGATACCGGTCATCAGATGGATGACATAGCCCTTTTCTCTGTACTGACGGATTCTCTCCGGCATTGTCGGATCGATTCCGTACACCATGATAAAGTCACAGCCAAGGTCTACCGAAGGCCGGATCTCCCCGCTTGCCTGATAGCCTGTCAATTCCTCTTTTTTCGATCTGATATAAGCCATTTATAAGCCCTCCCTTTTATCCGGTCCCCACCCGGAATGTGATTCTGTATGAATTGAAAGAATGTGCCTTGGCACATTCTCGCGCCGAGGCGCGGTTGCTTCAGCAACCATCTACCCTTGCGCCGAGTGCGCATCCTCGTAGAGCGTTTATTATCGTATGGAAACAAAGTTTCCTATACGATAATAAAACCGGAAGAAGCATATTATCTTCTTCCGGCTCTATTGTAAAGCTTTATTCTCTTCTGTACAACTTAAAATTTCCGAAAGCCCCTTTTCTGCCTGCGTCTGAAAATTTCTCCGTAGAGCAGAACCTGAATCAGCTCCATGCTTTCAGGACCAAGCGGCGCCGCAGCCTCTGCTATTCTGACCGCAGGGTTCATCGCAGCGCCTGCAGATATGCTATCGCCTGTCGTGCTCACTTCTCCACCGTCCGCAGGCGCGGCCGCCACTGCTGCAGCCTCTGCCTGCTCGCGTTTTTCCTCCTGCTCCAGCACCGCATAAATGTCCTGCGCCATTTTATACAGGGTCATTCTGTCCGGATATTCATCATAAAGGACGCTGCCTTCACTGTCAAACCGTTCCAGCAGCTCTTCGATCCGTTTGCGGTACTTTTTTGCCTGCCTCGGATAAAGCTCCTGCAGATATTCCAGATCGCGCATGACCGTATCCTCTTCCTCCCATATCAGAGGCATCGGATAGGTCATATAAAAAGGAAGTATTTTGGGGTAATAGTTCATCTGCATCCCCCGGCTGTTATTTTTTCTTTATCATATGCAGAATCTTCCCGGAAAGTTTTACAGCCGCCCGCGCCTGCTCCCGCTCCGGTTCTGTGCCGCCATAGCGCGCCTGCTCATACAACTCCGTCAGCTGCTCCCAGTCTTCATGTCCGGTGTCCCCCCATGCCTGCCGGGTCAGCTCCTGCGCAGTCAAGCTGTTTGCCAACCCCAGCCACACTGCCTCTTTCCTTTCCTGTTCCTTTTTCTTTTGCCGCCTGCCAAAGGCGCCTTCTATGGTCTTTTTATAGGCCCGCCGGATCTTCGCAGATGGCTCTATACCGATAAAAAGCTGTGCTCTTTTCCGTTTCTCCCTATAGGCGATGGACTCCGTTTTTTCTTCTACGCCAGCTTCAAGAGTCTCCTTACGTCCCCTGCCAGTCTGATAGAAGCTTTTGATCATCCAGCGGAACAAAAGGACAATGCTCACAAGCACTGCGACGATCAATGCCACCACAATTGACCAGAAAACAAGCTTTCCAAGCACTTCTATCCAAACCGGTGTGGGGCGGACCTCCTCGAACTCTCCCCAGCCCATTTCCATTTCCGGCACACTCACTGTTGCCTGCTCAACAGCCTTCTCCGGTTCTCCGGAAAGCATCGTCAACAGCCATACGATCAACCATCGAAGTATTTTCCCCAGCCATATGGCACCTTCGGTCAGCTTATCCACAAGAGGTGTCGTACAGCACACAATCAGCAGGGCGACACAGACTACGGAATACAGTGCCACAACAATAATTCCCGTCCGGAAAATATTTTTTTCCGGAATCACACCGGCACTGCCCGCGTTTATTTTTACATAAGAAAGATAATTATCCGCATAGCGCTTGATCAGTATTCCGGGCAGCCATACAAAAAAGCTCCCCAAAACAAGCATACAATCCGTCTGGGACTGCTTATAGCTGCAGACCAAAAATGCTGCGATCACCACCACTGCCGCTGCAGGCAGCGGGAACTCCCGTTCCTGTATCACCTGATGCACTCGAAGGCGGATGGAATGCAGACCATAAAATACACCAAGCACCGCAATCGCAACTGCACCTACCGGCCAGCTCTTTACCATCAGCGTTGCAAATACAACGACTGCCGGATGCAATAGAAAGAATACCCAGAAATGCTTCAGCTTTTTACGGAACAGATAAAAGCAGACAGGGTACAGGGCTGCAGCCAGCCACACACCCACCGGCACACGATCCCCGATCAGTGCATTGAGTGCAATTTCGATGCAGAAAACCACTGCATAGTTTAAAAAGAGTTCGATCCACTCCGAGGTTCTTTGCAGATTCTGTTTCATAACCGCCCTCCTTCTTCCACATCAATCAAACGGGTATAAGGGCGGATACCGGCATTTATTTCCGGCCGAACTATACGGTTTACCGGACAGAACCAGATAAATTCCCGTTTTTCTTTCCTGAATTTTTCCAGCAGCTGCTGAAATTCCGGTCGTGCATCCGCAGAAAAGAAAATCGTACAAAGGCTTTCCCTGTCTTCCATTTCTTCCAACCGCTCCCGGATCGGTTCAAAGGAAGGTGCCGGCTTCTCCAAGTCTATCCGGGCAAGTCCACGGAAAATGCTGTCCAGATGGCCCGCGCCGCAGGACGCTTTCAGGCAGACCGCCTCTTTTGTCAAAAGATCCGGTCCGTTGGTTTCCAGAGAGGTTCTGATGCCCTGTCCGATAAACAGCTCCGCTGCCGCTGCCGCCATTTCAATCGAAGCTTCCAGCAGATCCTCCTGACGTAAAATCGCACCATCCTCCAGATTTACCACCAGCCGGACAGAGCGCTGGGCGGTGCAGCCCTTTTGATTGACCTTTAATTCCCCGCTTCTTGCGGTCGCTTTCCAGTTTACATCCCGCAGCGTATCCCGTGGCGTATATTCCCGGATCCCCAGATATTCAAAAGGATCCTCCTGCAAATGCCGTTTCGTCGCAACCTCGCCGTTCAACTGCCGCAGCGCGCCGTTAAAATCCATTCCCCGAAATGGTCTGGGGTAGACATACAGCTGGGAATCCACCGGCAGGCTTTTGGGCAACTCATGGGTCAAAAACAGATCTCCCGCCACAACGTCCAGGCCGTTGATCCGGTAAAATCCTCTTTTTTTACAGGTAAACCGCAGACTTCTGATGTGCCTGGTATAGGGACGCACCGAAAAAACATCATTCCGGTAATATTGATCCGTTACACTGCTCTCCGTTCCGGCGTCCTCAAATGCCAATTGCCTCGACACCTGAAATTTTACTTTCAGGACAGGCAACGGCAAAAGTTTCCTGTTTTCAATCGTTTCCAAAAGCTCACAGCTCTCCCCGCGCACTGTACTTTTACGGGAAAAGGCCAGGGATACAAACAGCTCCTCATCCCAGTGCTTTGCATACCATACAGACTGAATCTCCCACAGCAGCAGGGCTCCCAGAATTATCCATATTATAACCATACCGTTATGCCCTTTCTGATACGCTTATGCAATCGAAAAATCTTCTGTCGGAGCCGGCACAGTGTTTAAAATTTCCTCTATCAGACGCAGCGCATCTGCATAACGATTCTGTCCATAGGAAAGCACCACGCGGTGTGCCATGACCGGTCCGGCCACCGCTTTGACATCATCCGGTGTCACAAAACTTCTGCCTTCCAGATATGCCCACGCCCTGGAGGCACGCATCAGTGCGATCGTTCCTCTGGGACTGACCCCCATCACAGTCTGGTCGCTGCTTCTCGTTGCCGCTGACAGATCCGCCAGATAGCCTCGCACTGTCGGGTGCACATACACCTCCATCGCTTCCTTCTGCATTCTCTCAAGGGTCTCCTGATCCATCACCGCTGCCAGCTTCTTTAACGGATCCTCCGTCATATACGTATCCAGGATCTGCACCTCTTCTTCTCTCGTAGGCAGCCCCATGGACAGCTTCATCAGAAATCTGTCCATCTGCGCTTCCGGAAGAGGGAAGGTTCCCGCAGTCTCCACCGGATTTTCTGTCGCCACTACGAAAAACGGCGGCTCTAATTTCTGTGTTTTTCCGTCGATAGTGACCTGTCGCTCCTCCATACACTCCAGAAGACCCGCCTGTGTCCGAGGCGTCGCGCGGTTGATCTCGTCTGCCAATAAAATATTAGTAAAAACAGGTCCTTTGTTCAGCACAAATTTTCCGCTCTCTCTGTCATAAATATGTAAGCCTGTGATATCCGCTGGAAGCATATCCGGTGTAAACTGAATTCTTCCGAATTCAATTCCGAGACTGGCAGCCAGTGCTTTGGCAAGTCTTGTTTTCCCTGTTCCGGGCACGTCCTCCAAAAGCACATGTCCATCCGCCAGCAAAGCAGTCAGCAGCAGCTTCGTCACCCGTTCTTTTCCGATAATTACCTTCTGCGTATTTTGCAAAATGTCCAAAATTCTTTTCTGCATGATCTTCCTCCCACAGGCTGCATCCATCTATTCTTTCGGTTTGCAGCTATTTTTAAGCTGCTTCCGCTTTTTTTCAATATTATTTTAGGAAAAAGAGGCGCTGTCAACGCAGCGCCTCAATTCTTGCAACGGCTCGTAAAAGAGCTGTCTCCGCACGCGCCATATCCGTATCGGAGCTATGGGCCTGCAGTCTTTCTTCCGCCCTCTTCTGGGCAGCCTCTGCTCTTTTGATATCGATCTCACCGGGCCACTCTGCCGCTTCTGCCAGAATCGAAATCTGATCCGGCAAAATCTCTGCAAAACCGGTGTGAAGCGCGGCCTTTTTCTTCCCAGACTCTTCCGTCAGGGTCAAAACACCGGGCTTTAAAATTACCGTCAGGGGGATATGACCGGCGTAAACACCGATCTCTCCCTCCGAAGTATTAAATTCTGCCATGATCGCTGTTCCCTCATAGAACACACGCTCCGGCGTGATAATTTTGATCAGAAAGGTTTTTTCCTCTGCCATGCCGACCTCATTTCTCTGCGGATTTTTCCTGTACCCGCGCCAGCACGTCATCGATGCTTCCTGCATTCAGGAAGTAGCTCTCCGGAATATCATCATGCTTGCCTTCCAGAATTTCGGAAAAGCTGCGGATGGTCTCCGAAATTGGCACATATTTGCCCGGCAGACCGGTAAACTGTCCAGCTACAAAGAAAGGCTGAGACAGGAAACGCTGTACTTTACGCGCTCTGGATACAACCAGCTTATCCTCTTCGGAAAGCTCGTCCATACCGAGGATCGCAATGATATCCTGCAGCTCTTTATACTTCTGCAGAATCTCCTGTACGCCTCTGGCTACACGATAATGCTCCTCACCGACGATTCTGGGATCCAGAATGCGGGAGGTAGACTCCAGCGGATCAACCGCAGGATAAATACCCAGCTCTACAATGGAACGGGAAAGCACTGTTGTCGCATCCAGATGCGCAAATGTCGTTGCCGGTGCAGGGTCCGTCAGGTCATCCGCAGGCACATAAACTGCCTGAACCGATGTGATGGAACCATTCTTGGTGGATGTGATACGCTCCTGCAGAGCGCCCATTTCCGTCTGCAGGGTAGGCTGATATCCTACCGCAGAGGGCATACGTCCCAGCAGAGCGGATACCTCAGAGCCTGCCTGCGTGAAACGGAAAATATTATCAATAAACAACAGCACATCCTTACCGCCCTGATCACGGAAATATTCTGCCATTGTCAGACCGGTCAGGCCGACACGCATTCTTGCCCCGGGGGGCTCATTCATCTGTCCGAATACCATGGTTGTCTTATCGATAACCCCGGATTCTTTCATTTCATAATACAGGTCATTGCCTTCTCTGGTACGCTCGCCTACACCGGTAAATACAGAGTAGCCGCCGTGCTCTGTTGCAATATTACGGATCAGCTCCTGAATCAGTACGGTTTTGCCTACGCCGGCGCCGCCGAACAGACCGGTCTTACCACCCTTCTGATAGGGGCAAAGCAGGTCAACGACTTTAATACCGGTTTCCAGCATTTCCGCTTTTGTCGACTGATCCTCAAATTTCGGTGCGCTGCGGTGAATCGGCTCAAAGCTGACGCCCTCCGGCATCGGTTTTTCGTCAATCGGCTGACCCAGTACGTTGAACATGCGTCCCAGAGTATTTTCTCCCACAGGAACACTGATCGCAGCGCCGGTTGCGATTGCTTCCATTCCTCTGCGCAGACCGTCTGTCGAACCCATGGCAATACATCTTACCGTATCGTCTCCCAGATGCTGGGAAACTTCGGCAACCAGCTCGCCGCCGTCCTCACGCTTAATCCGGATCGCCTCATTGATCAGCGGAAGCTCACCCGCCTGGAAGCGAATATCCAGTACGGCACCGATGACCTGTGTGATCCTTCCAATTTTTTCTGCTGCCATAAACTGTCTCCTTGTTTCCTATTCTGCCGGCTAGCCGATCGCCGCAGCACCGCTGATAATTTCGGTCAGCTCCTGGGTGATCGCGCCCTGACGCGCTCTGTTGTACAGCAGCGTCAGATCTTCCAGCATTTCCTCAGCATTGCCCGTTGCAGAATCCATCGCCTGCATCCGCGCGCCGTTTTCACTGGCAGCTGCTTCCAGCAGTCCGCCGTAAATCATACTGATCATATATTTGGGAATCAGCATTTCCAGAATGCTTTCTTCCTCCGCTTCAAAGTTCATCTGAAGCTTTAAGCCTGCAGAACCCTCCCGTTCCACCTTTTCATCCACGTCCTCTTTCGAAACCGGAAGCAGACGGATCAGCCTGGGTTCATGCACAACTGTATTGATAAAAGAAGTATAGGCCAGCCAGATTTCGCCTACCTCGCCCTGTGCAAAGCTTGTCAGAACGCGTCTGCCCAAAGCAGCCGCATCCGCATAGGTAGGTTCCTCGCAGATATCCGAGCAGTCCAGGCTGATCTTGCAGCCTGCACGCTGCAGCGCGTCCTTGCCCTTTTTGCCGACAGCATAAATGTCAAGCTCCTTCAGGTCAAAATTTCCCTGTGTGATCAGCTTGACCACATTCGCATTATAGCCGCCCGCAAGTCCGCGGTTGGATGTCATCACGATCACTGCCTTGCGCGGGTTATCCCCGCCCTGCAGATACGGATGGCTGATCCCGGCAGAACGCTCCAGGATGGACTGCATGGTCTGATAAACCCCATCGGAATAAGGTCTGGTATGCTCCGCCTTTTCCCGTGCCTTCTGCAGCTTGACGGTGGCAACCAGCTTCATTGCCCTGGTGATCTGTCCGGTGCTCTGGATACTGCTTCTTCTTCTCTTAATGTCTCTCATGGAAGCCATGTCCTGTCACCTGCCCTTCTCCATCCTATTTGAATTCTGCCTTAAACTCTGTGATCGCCTTTTTCAGAAGTGCATCCGTCTCGTCAGAAATCACTTTCTCGGTGCGGATCGCCTTTGGAACTTCCGGATATTTCTTATCGAGGAATGTGAAAAATTCCTGTTCGAATCGGGTAATCTGGTCAACCTCTACATCCAGCAGATATTTTCCGGTTGCCACATACAGCGTGATAACCTGGTATTCTACCGGCATGGGCTGATACTGGGGCTGCTTTAATACCTCCCGGATTCTCTCGCCTTGTGCCAGCTTTTCGCGGGTATCTGCATCCAGCTCGGAACCAAACTGGGAGAAGGCCGCCAGCTCACGGTACTGTGCCAGCTCGACACGGATCGGCGCTGCAATCTTCTTCATCGCCTTGATCTGTGCAGAACCGCCTACACGGGATACGGACAGACCGGCGTTGACTGCAGGACGGAAGCCCTCATGGAACATTTCCGTTTCCAGATAAATCTGACCATCCGTAATAGAAATAACGTTGGTCGGAATGTATGCGGATACATCGCCTGCCTGAGTCTCGATGATAGGCAGTGCGGTAATGGAACCGCCGCCCTTGTCTGCGCTCAGTCTTGCGGAACGCTCCAGCAGTCTGGAATGTAAATAGAATACGTCTCCGGGATATGCCTCACGTCCGGGAGAACGCTCCAGTAACAGGGACAGTGCACGGTAAGCTACCGCATGCTTGGACAGATCATCATATACGATGAGGACATCCTTGCCCTGATACATGAAATACTCAGCCAGTGCCGTACCGGAATAAGGTGCGATGTACTGCAGGGGTGCAGGATCGCTGGCGGTTGCGGATACGATAATAGTGTAATCCATGGCATCGTTCTTCTTCAGGGTTCCTACCAGCTTTGCAATGGTGGATGCCTTCTGACCGATGGCTACATAGATACATACCACATCCTTACCCTTCTGGTTCAGGATGGCGTCGATGGCGATGGAGGTCTTACCGGTCTGACGGTCACCGATGATCAGCTCACGCTGTCCACGACCGATGGGGAACATGGAATCGATTGCCAGAATACCGGTCTCCATAGGTACACCTACGGACTGTCTGTCCACGATGGAAGGAGCAGGCTGCTCGATGGGACGATACCCCTCTTCCTTAATGGGACCTGCGCCGTCGATGGGTGCTCCCAGAGCATCCACGATCCTGCCCTTGAATCCGTCACCTACGGGGATACCGGCTCTCTTACCGGTACGAACGACTCTGGTACCCTCACGGATCTCGGTATCATGACCGAACAGGATACATCCGATCTCATCCCTGCGGACATCCTGTACCATTCCCTTGACACCGGAATCGAAGATAACGATCTCACCGTACTCGGCATGGTCGATACCATTGACATTTGCGATACCGTCACCTACCCAGCTGACGGAACCGATCTCATGCTCCTGTGCCTGCAGGTGGAAATCTTCGATCTCACCCTTCAGGATAGAGATGATCCCCTGCTCGCTGGCAGTCTTACCCACCTGGGAAAGCTTGTCCGCGAACTGCTTCATACGGCCATTGGTACTCCAGTCATAGACTTCGTTACCGGCACGGATGATGAAACCGCCGCCTAAAGCCGGGTCTTCCTTCGTCTCGAAGACCATATCGTCTCTGTGATATTTCTTCTGTACAAAATCACGGATATTCTGTAACTGCTCCTCTGTCGGTGCTGTCACATAGGACAGGGTCACAACGAACTCACCCTTTTTCTCGGGAGAGAGTTCTCTATACGCAGTGCAGATATCATCCCACAGATAGATATCTCCGTTATCACACAGGACCTTCAGGAAATCTCTGATCTGTAAGGGAAATACTTTTTCTATTACATTGTGCTTGGCAGACAGTGCCACGGCAGGAGATTCGAAATCCAGTTTCACCTGCGGTACGGCTTTAAAGATATCGCCTGTCTGACCTACAATGTCTCCGGGGATATTCAGTTCACGCAATC
>ERZ773104.2518-NODE-2518-length-20242-cov-21.875118_pt1 | contig 20242 bp, 10 predicted proteins | sample MGYA00511920_ERZ773104 | MGnify/ENA primary metagenome ERZ773104 (study PRJEB29015, sample SAMEA2737857) | human gut metagenome | biome: human gut; feature: human-associated habitat; material: faeces | place: China | collected 2012 ...
CGCAGCCGCCGGAGCGGTGCTTAAGCCGTAAGGCGGGAATTATGCGGTGTTGCCAATACTTTCTCAAGTTGCAGGCCATCTGCTATTGCTTAAATCGTCAAATTATTCCCGCTTGGTTTCCAAAGAGATTCTCTGTACCGAAATACAAATTGTATTATTTAATAAGCTTAATACAAAAACAGCGTTGTATTCCCGCCATTTCACATCACGTTTCCACGTTTTTGTCTATCAAGCAGCATGCCAACCTCTGCCCTCGCTCTCTCCATATCAACTTTCGCCTTTCTCCCTATCCCGCCAAATCCCATCGTTTGGTCGGCTGTTTTAATTCCAAATCGTATAATATGGCTCATATATGCCATTTTGTTTTTAGCGTTTTCCTTCTACTCCGCCTGACAGAATAACCAATACCCTGTGTAAAATTGCAACTCTTCCCTTTCGCAGCGTACAGTGTTGCATCTTTACACAGGGTATTACTATCCCTGTCGTATTATAAAAAGGTAATTCACCCTGCAGATTATTGCCATTTACACAGGTTTCCCCTCTTTTTTGGTTCCCCGCACCTGATTCACCCAAAATCCGCTTTATTTTGCAAACGCTGCATCGCGCTTTTCCTCATGTTTTGCTCTGTAAACCTGTGTAAAATTCCAACATATTTCTCCTTTTTTTCCTATTCTCATCCTCTATCCGTTTTGTTGTAACTTCGCACAGGTTTATGTTTTGTAGTATTTTCAGGCTGCTTTGCATACAAAACGGCACCGCGTCTTTCAAAAAACGCGGTGCCGCCTTTGATTTATTCAAGATTTTGAAGTGCTTACCCTGCCGTGCTGTTCTGCTCTGTCAGCCCCGTAAACACCGGGTCGTTCAGCAGCATTCCGGGAACAACATATCGGTAGGTGATTGCCTGCCTGCCGTTGATCACACGCACACTATCGTTGGCCAGTGCCAGCTCTTTCAGGGTTTGCATATCCTCATCGTTCAGATAGATGGAGATCTGCTCCAGGCCAGATGTCTGCTTATATTTTGTCCCGTTTGTAACGGGAACATAGCGGCTGCTGACGGGGTTCAACTCGTAATTCTGCACTCCGCACAGGCGCGCTTTCGCAGCCTGTTCATGGATCAGCTCCGATGTCAGGGTGCCCAGCCGCGTGCCGCGCCAGTCCGCTTCGCTTTGCAGCACTGCCCGCACAGCCAGGTGCAGCCGGATGACAATTCGCTGTTTCATATCGTGGATTCCTGTATTCCTATTTGCATGGATTTTTGTTGCTTGCTGCTTTCGTGGATCTGGATTATTTCACAGCATCAATCAGTGCTTTCAGCTCCTGCGCTGCCGCAATCAGCTCCTGCATCTGGTCCGACATTGCTTTGCGGTCCTCTGCCGTATAACTGCGGATCTTAGCTTCAATATTTTTTGCCGCTGCAATTTTACGCAGTTTGCGGGCCGTGGTAGGCAGCTTGGCCGAAATAAAGTTGTGGTCTTTATCTACTGCCGCCGCCTTGTTTTCCTGCGTCTTGGCCTGACCGATTGCATCCTGTGCATTTTGCAACGCTGCTGCAAATACGCTCTCGCGCTCCTGCATGCTGCGGCGTTCCACTGCTACATCCAACATGGCGGTGGTCAATGCGTCCTTAATGGCGCGGCGCTCATGGCTGCGTGGGTCAAGGGCTGCGATTTTCAAAAACACTGCGGCTGCACGGGCCTGTTCTTCCAGGGTCAGGCGGAGATAGGTTTCGCACTCGGCTCGATTCAGGAATTCCTCATCCAGCAAGCGGCGCAGATCAGGGTTGAGATCATTCTGAATCGAAAGCGCCTTATCAATCGTGCGGGAATTCAGCGGGCTGACCTCTTTCAGCGCTTTTTTCGCTTCCGCTGCGCTCAGGTTATACGGTGCTTTTTGCAGATTTTCCACAAAACGCGCCGCCGCCTGGCGCATCACACGTTCATTGCTGATGCCGCCGCGCACTTGCAGGTTTGCGCTGTCAATATACACAACTTTTTCGTTTTCCGTCAAGTTGCGCACCACTTTGCACTGCACTTTCTGCCATTCACTCATGCGGTTGGGCAGCTGCTTTTCTTCCTGCTCGCGTTTATCCTGCTCCACCAACAGGCGCAGCGCACGCAGGCGGCGCTCGCCGGAAAGCAGCACATATTTTCCGCCAACACCGGTCTTAGGGAACACAACCAGGTTGTGCAGCAGCCCCGCGCGGCGGATATCATCGGCCAGCAGCGCAATATCTTCCTCGGTATCCAGCTCACGGTAAAGGGCATTATCCGGGTTTTCTTCAATATCATTGATATTGATCTCGCTGTATTCACCACCCGGCTCCTGGTCGCCGCGCGCGATCTTATTTAACGCTGCTTCGTTTACTTTAAAGCCTTTCTTCTGCAGTCGGTCCAGTTTGCTTGCCATCACTCTGCCTCCTGTTCAACGCGCGTTTTCAGCTCGGCATACACCTTTGCATAATCCTTTGCCGGGTTGCTGCTGCGTGCACATAGCACAACCGGCGCACCAAGGCGGGTGCTATCCTTTACAGCCTGTCCCTTACGGATTTCGGCAGCAAACAGCTTGCTGCCCAGCTGGCTTTCCCGCAGTTCATTGCGGATCACTTCGGTCAGGGCAGTTTTTTCCACCATAGTCAGGATAATGCCCAAAACATCAATTTTTTCGCCCTCATCGTGCTCTAACTGCTGGCACATGGCCACAGTGCGGTACACACTGTCACGGCTGTAGTCATCGCACACGCAGGGGATCAGCACAAAGTCACTGGCCATCAGGGCGTTGGTCACCATTACATCGCGAGACGGCGGGGTATCGATCAAAATATAGTCGTATTCGCCGGCAACCTGTGCCAGGCACATGGCCAAAAACATATTGATACTGGTGCTTTCGGACTGTTCCAGGATTTGCAGCTGCTTGGCCGCCATTGGGGTGTTGCCATTTGCCGGAATTATATCAATATTATCGAACTGCGTGCGGGAAATATAGTTCTGCGTGCCGCTGATGCCATAGGCACGGAACATATCATACACGCCAGCGCGGTCAAAAGTATTATCGGTTACACGGGCGCCCGTCAGGGTATAGGTACAGTTGCCCTGGGCATCCATATCCACAACAAGCACCCGCTTGCCGTCCTGCGCCATCAGCGCCGCCAGGTTGCAGACGGTAACGGTTTTTCCCACGCCGCCTTTTTCAATGCAGACTGAGATACAATACCCCATTGTTTTCCTCCTTGCGAGCGCCTTTGTGTAGGCATCTCTTCGTTGCTGTCGGTTAATCTTTGCCTTTTGTTCGGTTCTTTTTGCGGTACCGCACGCCGGTATCTTAGGCAACACCGCACAATTCTCGCCTTGCGGCTTAAGCACCGCTCCGGCAGCTGCGGCACGACATTTGCGTTGCCAAAATGCTCGATAATGTCGGGTTGCGGTACCCGCATCGTGCTTCGGGGGCAAAAGCCCCTCGCACTCTGCGACCGCTGCCCCTGCTTCGGTTCGCTGTTTCCGCCACTGGCGGCGCTCACCTTTGCAGCATCCAGTATTATCTGCGCTTTTGGCTTGGCATCTGCCGCACCTCGCTCGCCGTATCGGCACTTAGAATTCTGCGGTATTGCCTTAATCTAACCGCGGGTTGCAAAAATGGCCACCCCCCATGCCGTGCGGCATCTCTTCGTTGCTGTTATAGTTTCTATTATATCATATGCTTCGCGCGTGTCAACGGATATTTTGACGATTATTATGCAGGCATCTCTTCGTTGCTGTTCACGCATTTTCTCTGCCGTTTTTTTCTTTCCATCCTTCTTCACTTCATCCAGGCATTCCCGCTCACCTGCCTTCATTCTCACCTATTATCCCAAGCTCTATCTGAAATCAAAAAATGCCGGATATTTCCATTTCTCAGCTGCACCCCAAAAAAAGCAGCGGCCAGCAATCTGCCAGCCGCTGCTTACCTTATTATAATAGCGCTCCCGGATTATCCACTCCGCTTCATCTCAATTACTCTTCGCTGTCATCCGGAATATCTTCCTCAAAAGCATCCATCCAGCTTTCGTTGTGCCACTTATCTTTATCACCTTTTTCCTTGGCGGCAACCTTCTGCCGTTGTGCCTGGTCGTTCATTATGGTGCCGATCGGGTTCAGCGCGCGTTCTTCAATAATGTGGTAGAACAGCCCCATCGGGTTATTCACGTTGGGGTCCTTGGCGGCCTTTGCCCAAAACACATCAAAGTCCAGTTCATGCGCCATAGCTTCCATCAATGGGGTCAGGCTGCCATACTTTTCAATCACTTCATTCATGCAGGCCAGGTAATGCAGCCGCATTTCGTCTTTCAGCCCATTGCGCAGGCTGGAAGGCGATGGCACGCACCGCGCTGCCAGGTGGCGGTAAATTTCGTGGTAAGCGCCGCGCTGGCCGCTCGTCAACGTCTTTTCCAGGTATCCATCATCTACAAACTTTGCAAACTCTTTTCGCATATCCTGCCGTTTTACAATCGTTTCGGGAATCAGCTCTACCTTGGGCGGCTCAGGCTCCGGCATCGTTTGCTGCACCGGCTCGTCCATCACATGGTACTCCGCTTCCAACAGCTCCTCTTTGGGTTCTGCTGCCGGCTTTGCCTTGCGGAAAATATAAATGCGATAGTTATCCATATCCTCGCGCAGCACCTTGTTCAGGTACCGCGCCGGGCTGCGCATCGTCTGCGACCGGGGAATGATCTCCTGTGCATAACGGGGTGCTACACCGGCCAGCCAACTGGTCAGCCCGCCGCAATCCAGGATGATGGCATTCATCTTTCCAAACACCGTTTTGTTGCCGCCGTCCTGCTCGCCATCGCCTGCCTGGATGGTGCAGCAGGCATCTGCCAACACATCAATGATCACTTCCACCGCGTGCAGCTCTTCGGGCGTAATCTCCGCGCGCAGCTGATCCATGCGCGCTTTCACAACAATTTCCTCCCGCAGCTCGGTGCGGTGGCGTCCAAAGGAATAGGGGATCGTTGTTTCCGGTGCCGAAACATAATCAAAGGTGATCACGCTGGGGTCATCCAGCAGCGAATCCTCAATCGCCACGGTGGGGCGGCCCTTCTTTTTGCTCTTTTTGCGCACTGTGCTGTTGATGCTGTCCAGGTTGGCCTGTGCAGCGGCATCATCCACCGGGTCAATCGTTACCACCAGCGAAAGAACCTTCTGCCCCTTTTTTTCGTACACATCGTAATTAAAAATAATATCCGTCTTTTCGTTAATTTCCGCCTTTGCCTTTTCCAGTGCCAGGCGGCGGAAATCCGACCATCGGTTGGCCGTATACGAAAGCTGTTCATACAGCATGCTCAGGTTCCATACCAGCGGTTCTCCGGCCGCTTTCTTTTTCAGGTACAGGCTCTGGTAGCTCTTGCACAGCTCGTAAATGCGGATGGAATAGGTGGACCGCATCAGCATGGTGTAGGTCACATCCATGGTGGTATACAGGGTTTTCAGCTGCACCAGGTGCGGTTTCAGCACCGGGTCCAGCGTGATGGTCATGCGCGCGCGGCCCTCATCAATGCGCACTTTATCAATCCAGCGGAATGTTTCCACCGTGGAAGTTCCGTTATTCTTGATCCACTGGATGGGCGCGTTGGCCAGCTCCTCAATATTTTTGCGCACCTGCTTGTACAGCGCCCCGCTGTGCGGGTCCATGCCGGTCATCTTGATAAAATCATAAATGCTCAGCTCATAAGAGGGCAGGTCCGTATCCTCCGGCTTAATCATCGAAAAAATATGCAGCATCAGGCGCTGTTGGCTCAGCGTCAGGTTGTTGCGCGTCATCTGTACAAGGTCATTGGATTTGCGAACGATGGTCTGGTCCCCGCGTTCTTCAAACGTAACGACAAACGGATCATCTTTTTTCTGTTTACTTGCCGCCATAAGCAGGGGCCTCCTATATCGGTTGCTGTATCCCGGGTGGTCACGCACATCATGCTAAACATTATAGCACATCCTGTTATCCAGCGCAAGAATTGCAAATTTACACAGGGTTTTACCGCCATTACCCTGTGCAAAATGCAACACCCGCGTTGTGGTTTGCCATATATCCTGTGGGGGTTGCAGCCCAGGTGCAGGTTACACAGGGTTTTATTGTGCTTTTCTGTCCTGCTGTTTCAGGGTTCTGTAACCTGATGGAATGGCAACACCAATTTTTTTCCCGTTTTCCCCCATCTCCCGGCTTACCTCTGGTTGTTATTATGGCTTAGTTGTTTAGTTCTATATTAGTAATAGGTAGAGCCTGTGTAATTTAACAACGCAAACCTGTGTGTTCAACCAACTGCAGCCTGTGCATTCCACCACCATTTTCCTGTGCGGAAAGCAACCTGCGTAAAGTTGCAAATAAGCCAAAAGCAGCCAAACCTGTGTAAATTGCAACACGGGGAACGGGCCTATCCTGTGTGGTTTTCCAACAGGTACGCGGGTCACGGCGGGGCAGGGGGAACGGGAATACCCTGTGTAAAATTGCAACTGTTCCGGGGCTAACCTGTGCGCTTTTCCAACGGTAAGCGGCATAGGGAAACAAGGCAATCCTGTGCGTTTTTCCAACACGTTTCGGGAATGTTCGGCACAGAATGCGGGCAATACCCTGTGCAAAATTGCAACAGCACACAGCTGCTTCAAATAGATCAGTTGCAAATTTACACAGGGTAGCACCCCTATATTATAAGGTAAGTGCCGCACAGAATGGCGCGTGAGGGGTTGCAGTTTACACAGGATAGATTGAAAGCTGGGAGCTGGGATCTATCTGAAACGTCAAAAAGCTCGTCTGTTTCAGGGCAATACCGCATAATTCTAAGTGCCGCAGCTGCCGGAGCGGTGCTTAAGCCGCAAGGCGGGAATTGTGCGGTGTTGCCTCAGTAAACGCAGCCGGATTTTGTGCTTGCGAAAGATCCGCTGTTTTCGTTGCTTTCAGATGCACCTCAGGAGCTGGCGCAAATAGAAATCGGCAAGGGGGAACCGGGAATCAGGGGCAGGGCAGGGGGGACAAAAAAGCGAATGGCATATCTGCAGCAAACCCGCACCCCGTTGTAAAGGGAGAACGGCGTCCCGTTGGCGGGCGTGCAATCCACCAAACACACACCCGCCGCCGCAAACACCGCAAACCGTTTGCAGGGGCGCGGTGTACCCATCGCGCCGCAAAAAAACGGGAACCGTGCGCCGCAAACCTGCCATCCCTCCCACAAGGCGCCCACCCAGCCGCCAGGCCCCGCCGCAAACAGGCGCATGCGAAACAAATAATTGCGCAAAAACAGGAATTTGCGTGGATTGTATTGCCTTTCTGGTGTAAAGGTGCTATATTTTAACAATAAAAAGTAAATGCGCAATGAGAAAACTCGATGCGGTTTTTTTTTGAAAACAACATGGCAACGGTTGCGCAAGTAAAAGAAGCTGGCTTCTTTTACTGTTTCACAGGGATCCCCTGTGAAACAATGTGCTTCCATCAAGCCAGCGCGAAAGGCGGGTGAGCAGATTGAATAGAACAGGAAACAACACAACAGGTTGGGCGCGCCGGCTGACAGCGCTGCTTGTCACCGCTTGCCTGGTTATGGCAATGGCCCTGCCTGTATACGCCGAGGAGGATCCTCTGCCCGACGCACCTGACGAAGTAGAGCTGCTGGAGGATGGGCCGGGAACGGCCTCCGGGGAGGATACCGCTCTGCCGGAGCAGAACGCCGCCACCCCGGTGCCGGATGCCGCCACCCCGGAACCGGAACAAAGCGCCGGGCCGGAGCAGCCCGCCCCGACCGAAACGCCGGAGCCAACGGCAGAACCTACCCCGACCCCGGAACCGGCAGCCACCGCAACGGCCACCCCTGTGCCGACCGTGACCCCCACCGTGACCCCCACCGCCACCCCGGAACCGACCGAACAGCCGCAGAAGATGTACGCCGCAAAAAGCGTGGATAACGTGCAGGCAGTTAGTGAGCAGGAAGCGGCAGATGGATTCACGGTTTACTTTGTCGTTCCGGATACGATGCTAAATGATAAAAACCAAAATGTGGATGTTTTAGCTTCCGATGAAATTAGGTTTAATGTAAATACTGATGCAAATACTAATGGTAATTGTTGGCAGTCGCATACAATGGAGCCGACTGGATGGGAAACAAATGGACATAAGATTTATGCCGTTAAGAATTGTAAAGATATAAGAGGAGAGAACTTTTATGAAATACAGTTCCAGTTATACAGGGATGATAAATGGACAGCACAGATTACGCTAAAGCAGCCGGAACCGAAACCTATAAGCTCCTACAATAACAAAATGTATGTTCCAACTGCTGATGGAAAAAGCGGTGAATGGACAAACGATTCCATCCTGACGAGTCATACATACTATGCAAACAAACCCATCAAGTTCGAAAACCGCAGTACAGCTAATTTGACGAACGTAAAGGCAAATTTCTATATCCCTGATGAAAAAAGTGAAACCTTAACATTGGTTAATGATGGCTCAGAAGCTAAACCTGTTGCTAAGGAAGAATTCGTTACTTTTACCATCCCAGAAGAGGCATGCTCTTATGTTCAGTTTACATGGGTTGAGGACGGTGAAGAAAAATCCAGCAAATGCTATAACTTCTATAACGAATCTGTTAGTGATGATAAAGAATCCTTTATGTACAGTGAAACAAGTGACTGCTTTATCTATACTGACGCAGACAACGTAAGATGGGGTAGAGAAAACTCTTTCCGTATCTATTACGATGCTACTTTCTCAAAGCTGCCAACGAAGAATGAGGATACTGGCGGCGACTATTCAATCCCCAAAGCCAATAGTAAAGAGACCATTTATTTTCGGATAAAAGGAGACGGCGTAGAATCCGAAAGCGGCACGCTGGTAAAAGATGGTACAAACAAAAATCTTTATTATGTTGACATTCCCCAAGAATATAGTTCAAATAGTTCAATCATCTTTTCCGGTGAAGAAATTAGCAATGACAATACGACAAAAGAACATGGACTAAGTACAGCGTGGCTGACGATTCCCACAGATGACAAAAATTGCTTCTATGCGGATACGAATGACGATGCAGTATATACCAATGGCCAACGTGGCGGCTACTGGGCTCCAAAAGGTACCAAGCGTGATGCCGAAGAGTGGAAGAATCGTGATGCCGAAGCGGGGGAAAAAGCTCCAATAGTAGATATTGCATCCGCTCCTTTTACGGAAGAAGCAGACACAAAATATGTTACCAGTACGCTGTATGACTATTATACAGATTACGAGTTGAACGGCATGAACCGTGATAACTACGGTGGATGGACTGGTGAAAGTCACCGCACCTGGGTAACCTTCCGTGAATTTGATCAGGCGCTGAGCGATTATTATCAGGCTGCAAAGGCCCCATACCCGCTTTATACCGGACATTTCCAGCCTGATAATGGACATGAATTTAGCCAGATTGCAGAAACATTAAAATTGTTTGGGTACGACAACTCTATTCGTTTTAGGGCAATCAATAACTCTCAGTATAATGAAGATCAAAACAGTGGAAATAAACATTATGACTATGCCTATCAGGGATTGGTTGCGAGTACAACTAACGCAGATGGAGCACCATTGTTAAACGGAGCGGCATCAGCAACAGTAGAACCGCACTTTAACAAAGACTTCCTCTTAGGAGAGAATAGTAAAAATGCAAAGCTTGGTGAAGTGTATGAGAATGTAAAGTTCCCATTTACTAAAGTGCCAAATCTTTTTGGTAATGAGACGGACGTTGATTATTGGTGCTTTGACAGCAAGGATACAACTCTGTATCTAAAACAAGATTCGGGACAAAATCCGGATTCAAAATATTTTCTCCAAAGTACCAAAAACAGAGATCCTTCAAAGAATGTGAATGCGTCATCGGGCTTTGACAATGTGACAAACCAATATGGCTACTTCCCGTTCAATGAAAAAGCAACCTCTGGTGCGGCTTCCACCTACAATTACGGCTTTGGCACCAAGCTGCAGATGGATTTTACCCTGACGGATGACGGTATGCTGGAAACAGACGATGGAAATGGAACAAAGGTAAAAACCAGCATCAAGTTCTTCTTCTCCGGTGACGATGACGTTTGGGTATTCATTGATGGCAAGCTGGCGCTTGACGTTGGCGGCGCCCATGGTAAGGTTTCCGGCCTGCTGGAATTTGGCAAGGCAGATGAAAAGAATAATAGTGTAACAGCCTATGTCAGTAAGGTCAAAAAAGGCGGAACGTCAGGAAATGATAAAGATGGCAATAACCCTGTCAAGACCGTAACATATAAAGGCGAAACCATCTATTTCTACGCGAAAAGCACTCCTCTTGTAGCGGAAAACACTCCTCTTGTACTCGCCAAAGGCCAAAAGCACACCCTTACCATGTACTACATGGAACGCGGTATGTGGGAGTCCAACATGGCGGTGGCGTTCAACTTCCCGGATAATAACGAGCTGCAGGTTCAAAAAGAAGTCGATCTGACCAACGTTACTGATGATGACTTCAAAAACTGCTTTAAAAACCAGAAAATCTTCAACTTCACCATCCAGAACCAGGCAACCCATTATGGAGAAAAAGAGGCCGCTGAGCCGGATACAGGCGGTGTTCAGTCCGAAGTGGTGGATTTGACTGCGAATGGTGATAACACGTTTGAACCCGCAACCAAACAAACCGAATCAAACAAAGGCGACTACATTTTCGAGTTGGCTACAAACCCCGAGCAAGGTTCCGGGCAAAATACCGAACAGGTCCTTCACTGGTACGCACGCTATCCGGATACGGAACCCGTCAGTTACTGGCGTAAGAAACGTTATGGAATCCTGACGCTGAATAACCCCATCAATATCAAAGACATGCGCTTCCTTACGTTCCAGGTTTACGTTTCCCAAAAAGATGGAGGTGAACTTTCCCTCAACAACCTGTATCTGGAATTGCTGGATGATCAACAACAGCAGGATCCTCAAAAATCCCCCGGCCAAAAAGGCAGCCTTGGCACAACAGGCATTAACGGCGCAACGTATGGCTCGGTCGAACTGGTGACAGACCAATGGGTCACCGTAAAGCTGGACCTGCACAAGATGAAAGAGCAGGGCGGTTTTAACAACAAGGTCAAATTCATCCGCGTGGGCGATAACTATAGCCGCAACATCTATTTCAGGAACTTTACCTTCATTCCCAAAGTGGTGCCAAGTAAGATGACCGGCTTTACAACCGATCAGGAGAAAATCCCGGATTACAGCTCCGCCAAAACCGGTCAGCTGCAAAACGCCCAATACGCACAGTACACCTCCACCATGGACAACGACACCCAGTTGGTGGACGAGGAGGGACGCTTTGTTCTGGAAGCTGGAGAAACCGTTACCTTCAGCGACCAGTTCCGCCGCGGCAGCTACATTTCGCTCAAAGAGGAACTGAACCCAAAACTGTACGACACCACATGGACGGTGTACGAGAACGGGCAGGCGGTTAAATCGACGGAGCCGACGAGTACGGATTATACATCAGTAAAGCTCGGAGGAGAGCCCAAGTCGCTGGAGAGCCAGCACTCCCCCGACGTAGGCCCCGATGATGACCGAACGGAAGTTTATGTCGATCAAGAGGGGGTAAAGAATGATGGCTACACGGAGAACAAGAAGCCCACTACCGCCAACACCATCGTCTTCCGCTCCTATAAGGACCCGGACGAAAAAAGCTCCACGCTGACAAAGCTAAAGGTAAAATACGTCAACACCGTCAAAACCGGCGGGCTGAAAATCCAAAAGAAGCCCGCAGACGGCGAAACCTTGGACGGAACCTACAAGTTCAAAGTTACCTTTAGTGATGTTGGCGGTGCTGCTCTGAAAGAAGATGACATCATAAGGTATGTTGAGATCAACATGAGCGATGAGGTAAAATACCCAGACCACACCGTGACCATCACCGGCATCCCCGTTGGCACCCGCTATACCATCGAGGAAGTTGCACCGGAAGATGGTAGTTCCAGACTGCAAAGCGTAACCGTTCCGGATGGCAATGAAGCCCATTTGATCAAGAACAACACCATGGTGGAAGGCGTGATTGTGGAGAGCGAAAAGCCGAACGATCCGACCAATCTGAAAGTTACCGCAATCTTTACCAACACCAAGCGCAAACTGATCAACATTGAGTTCGATAAGCTCTGGAAAGATGCAAATGGTTCGGAAATTGGCACTGCGAATCAGCCGGATACAATCTACATCCAGCTCCAGCGCCGCCTGAAAACCGAAAAAGACTGGAAACCGGTAAACTACCCGGCTGACAGCAAGAAAGACTATGTTACCATTAAACGCGGTGAAAGCGTCTGGCGGCGTACCTTTAGCGGTTTGGATCAGTACCAAATCAATGCTGACGGCAGTCAAATCAATTATGTGTACCGCATTGTGGAAGGTACGTTGGGCGATGAAGGCAGCTTTAACCCGGCAGTCGTTACCCAGGCAGGCGAAACCATTACGATTGGCGGCAAAACGTATGTTGTAAAGGCTGAGGCTGAAGCAACAGCAAACAGCGAAACGAACAGCACGGGCAGCTCAACAGGCAATACAGCCACAGCCACCGATGGAACCATCACCGGCGGCAGCGGCAAGATTGTGCTGACCAACAAGCTGCAGAACCCGAAGTTTGTACTGGATATCATCAAGAAGGACGCGGAAAAAGACAAAAATGACAAAGATGTGCCCTTGAGTGATGTTGAGTTCAAGCTGGAAAAGCTGGTCGAAACAACAACCGAAGGAAAAACGCAGTGGGTAGTAGATAAAAACTACAAATTCGATAGCACAAAGACAGATTTCGTTACCGGTACAACCGGAGCGGACGGCAAGATAACCCAGAACCCGTTCAAAAATCTGGAACCCGGTACATACCGCCTGACGGAAACCAAGGCACATCCGGGGTACAACCTGTTGGCACAGCCAATTGTGATCAAATTTACCCAAGACGGCACGTGTTCTATTGATGGGCAGGTAATTACGAACACAAAAACGTTTGTGCAGTCCGACAACATCTACACCCTGACCCTTACCGTTCTGAACCGTAAAACGCCTGAGCTGCCCCACACGGGTGCAGACGCGCCAAGCCTGTGGCTGCTGATCGGCATGCCGCTGGCGGTGGCAGGGCTGTTGATATTCACATTCCGCTACAACAGGAAAGGGGGCCGGCGACATTAACCATCCCCCGGAAACCCAGCAACCCCCAGGGTACAGGGCCTGCCCGCCAGTGCGCGCCCGTTTACGGCAGGCGCAGTCATAAGCCGGGGTGTGTAACTGAAAAGCGGAAAATATCGCCTGTTTCTATAAGCGCAGCCGGATGTTGCGCTAAGGCTTAAAAAACCTTGGGATCCGGAAAGGATTCCGGTGGCTCTTTGCCTTACATCCTGCTTGTGGCTGCGAAATATCCGTTATTTCCTTTGTTTTCAGATGCACCTTAAGCCAAGTGGGCAAGCGGCCCGGTTTTCCCTCCCTTTTTTCTTTACGGCACAGTGCGGGCGGCGCGGCAGCGTTTCCCCGCTACAGCGCCCCGCACTGCACGCCGTGCTGATGCAGAACCCCTAAGCCGGGCGGCTTTGCCGCCCATCCGATGATGACTTTTTTTAAGAGAAGAGGTACTGAAATGAAAAAAGCAAAACGTTTTCTCACAGGCCTGTTGAGCGCCGCCCTGGCCCTCAGCCTGTGCGCCATGCCAGCAATGGCAGAGGGTGGAACAGGTGCAGATACATCTGGAACTACACCTGTGACAGCGATTGACACTGGCAGAAAGGGTACACTTACTATTTACAAGTACTTGATGGAAGATACTAGTGACGGGAAGACAAATTCTCCGACAGCAAACGAAGGACAAACGATTCCCGCTGGAGCTGAAGCTGTAGACGGGGTAGGCTTTACGATTTATCAGGTCATGAATGCGGATGAACTGGTTGGCTATTATAAGAGTGGCAGTAAATCGAATACGGTTACTGTCGATACCTACTTGACTACCGATTCTACTACAGGTAAACAGAAAGTTGTTAAGAATGATAATGATGTGCAGCCATATCGGGCAGAAGTGAAAACGGGGACCGTTGATGGTAAAAAAGGTGTAGCAAAATTCGAAGATCTTGATGTTGGTCTTTATGTTGTGATGGAGACAACGAAACCGGTATCTGTTACGGCTGCTGTTGCACCATTTCTCATTTCTATTCCTATGACCCGTATTGCAGATGACAATGGTCATACTGCAAATACGGAGTGGCAGTATGACGTTGTTGTTTACCCGAAGAACAGCACCAAAAAAGGTAATGTGACCATCGTAAAGAAAGGTGCTGTTGGTGACAGTAGTGATAGCAATGCCGCAGATTTGAAAAATGTTAGTTTCAAACTTCAGTGGTATAATGATACAACAGAAGAATGGGAAGATAAGACGACAATTACCACTGGACAAGATGGCAAATTTACAGTAGAAGATTTGAACAAAGGTAAATACCGCTTTATTGAGACTTCTAATGACGACTCTAAGTATATCCTCGATCTTAATGAAACCTATGAATTTGAAATTGACCAAGACGGTTATCTGAAAGTTCCGGAAAGTACAGAAATAACTACGAATACAAAAGATTATGTTATCAATAAAGATAGCGCAACAATTACGATTTACAACTATAAACCCGATCTGAACAAGCAAGTTAAGAAACGTACTGGTGACAGTTGGGTCGAAGGTACAGATTATAATGTTGGGGATACTGTATCTTATAAGATTAGTGTAACGGTTCCTTCTAATATCACGAAGCTTGCACAGTTTGATGTTGAAGACACCCCCAAGCACTTGATTGATGATGCTGATAGTATTGTGGTTAAGTGTGGTGATGAACTTCTGACAAAAGATACGCACTATACTGTTGTACCGGGTACCAAAGATGAAACAACGGGTAGTAATGGCTTTACTATCAAGTTCGTGACAACAGAAATGGCTACGTATGCAGGAAAAACGCTGACCATTACTTATAATGCAGAACTGAGCGATAAGGCTGTAACGACTATTGATGGAAACCCGAACACAGCAAAACTGATTTATACTAACAAAATTAACGAAAATGGCCAGCCGAATAAAGATTCGAAAGAAGAAATCCATGACGAGACGATTGTTTACACTTTCGAAATCGACATTGTAAAAATCAGTGATCAGCAGGGTGAAGATGGAAAACCTGAAAAATTGCAGGGAGTGAAGTTTAAGCTATATAAAGTGGCCACTGATGGTGACGTAACGGGTAGTGAGATTGGACTGAAAGGCGATGACGCTAATCTTAACCTCAAACTTGTAAAAGATGAACTGGTGACAGATAAAAATGGTAAGGTGTCGGTATCTGGGCTTTCTAACGGTACCTATTACCTGGTTGAAACTGAAACCAAAGCTGGATACAACTTGTTGAGCGAACCCGTTAAGGTTGAATTGAATGTTCAGTATAAAGAAACGTGGGATGAATCTAAGACTTATGAAAATGGTGTTCTGACGAAGCATGATGTTACGGTGAACCGTGAAAAGGAATTTGGCAACGTTACTGACAAAACGATTGGTGCTGTTACTAATACCATTATCAACCGCAAGGGCTTCAACCTGCCCACCACCGGTGGTTTCGGCACCCTGCTGTTCAGCGGCATTGGTGTGCTGCTGGTTGTGGCCGGTGTTGGCGTGCTGCTGAGCCTGAAAAAGAAGAACCGCGCCTGATGCGCCCGCCGCAAGGCAAAACAATTTTACAATTCACCAATAGGGTATAGAGGGATAATCCATCATACACAGGGGGAGGGCCGGGTTTGGCCCTCCCCCTATGGTGGGTTATTGGGGAATAAATTTTTTGGGCATACGTGGCCGTTGTTCGGTTGATTTTTAGGCCCTGCGTGGGGAACCACCCCACGGGCGTCAGGTTTGCGGCGAGGAACCACCCCTCAAGGGGAGCCACCGCAAACATAAGGTAAGATATTGGCGCCCCTTGAGGGGAGCTGTCACCGAAGGTGACTGAGGGGTGGTTCCCCGTGCAGAGCCTAAAAATAAATAGGGCAAGGCCCGTCAAACGGGCCGATGGCGGGCATCGGCCCCTACAAATGATTTGCAATGTTTGCGGCGCAAATGCGCCGCGGTCCACCACAATGATTCATGATTCTTTATTATTTTGTCTGCCTCCAATTCCTCATTGCTAATTCTTAATTCTTAATTGCATCAGTTCCCAACTTCAACCCTCTCACGGAAAGGTTCGCGGTGACGCTATGGATACCACAACAAAACTAAAAGTCGGCTTTGCGGCCTTGATGATCCTGTCCGGCATTGGGGTGGCATCGTACCCGGTTATCAGCAACGCGGTGGCGCAGCGCCACGCCAGCGAAGCGATCCAAAATTACGATGATACCGTAAAAAGCATGGATACCGAAAAACTGGACGCCGCCAAGGAGGCCGCCCGCCGCTATAACCAGCAGCTGGACAGCGCCGTGGAGCGCGATGCCGCAGGCGAAGCGGAGGATACCGGCACCAGCTATGTGGACCTTGTGGATGTGGGCGAAAGCCTGGGGTATATCACCATCCCGAAAATTGACGTCAACCTGCCGATTTACGAAGGCACCAGCGATGATGTGCTGCAAAAGGGCGTTGGCCATCTGGAAGGCTCCAGCTACCCACTTGGCGGCGAAAGCACCCACAGCGTGCTGACCGGCCACCGCGGCCTGCCCGAAGCCGTGCTGTTCACCGACCTGGACAAGCTGGAAGAGGGCGACTGTTTCTACCTGCATATTCTGGATGAAACGCTGGCGTACCAGGTGGATCAAATCAAAGTGGTGGAACCGGAGCACACCGAGGATCTGGAAATCACCGCGGGGCAGGATTACTGCACCCTTGTTACCTGCACGCCGTATGCCATCAACACCCACCGCATGCTTGTGCGCGGCACCCGCATCCCTTATAATGGAGAAGAAGAAGCCAACACCCCGCAGGCCGTGCAGTATCAGGCGCTGCGCACCGGAACGGTGGTCAAGCGCGTGGTGGATGCCTGGCCGTGGATCGCGGTAACGGGCAGCATTGTGATCGGCGGCGAAGCGCTGCTGCTGCTTTTGCTGCTGCACCGCTGCAAAAAGCGCGAGGAGGATGACTAAATGGGACGGCTGATTGCTAAAATTCTGGCCTGGCTGGCCATTTTGCTGGGGCTGGCGCTGTTGATACAGCCCACCGCCGCCCAGTGGTGGACCAGCACCCGCAACGCCAAAACCGCTGCGCAGTTTGCGGCCCGCGCCGAAGCCCAGCCCACCGCCCCCGCGGCGGAGAAAACCACAGCCGAACCCCCGGAGCCGGAACGCGCCTACCCTGAACTGTACGCCGCGATGCAGGACTATAACGCGGAAATTTACGCCGGGGGCCAAAGCGGCCTGACCGACCCGTTCGCCTACGAGGAAGCCCCGCTGGACCTTGCTGCCTATGGCTATGACGATGATGTGCTGGCTGTGCTGTGGATCCCGCGCCTGAACCTGGAGCTGCCCGTTTACCTGGGCGCCAGCCGCGAAAGCCTGGCCAAAGGCGCGGCGCTGCTGGGCCAGACCTCGATGCCGCTGGGCGGCGAAAACACCAACACCGTGATTGCCGCCCACCGCGGCTATTATGGCGCGGAAATGCTGCGCAACGTGCAGCAGATCCAGGTGGGGGACAAGATCCAGCTGACCACCCCGTGGGAAACGCTGATTTACCGCGTGAGCGAGCTGAAAATTATTGACCCCAGCGATATCAACGCCGTGCTGATCCAGCCGGGGCGGGACCTGCTGACCCTTTCCACCTGCCACCCCTACACCCGCAACAGCCAGCGCTACCTGGTAATTGCGGAGCACGACACCGCCGCTGCGGACACCACCAAAGAGGAGGATTTGCAGGAAAGCGCCGCTACCTGGGACGAAACGCCGCGCCAGGTGACCGTGGAGGATGCCGGCGGCAGCTCCATTGCCGAAGTGGCCCCCCAGGCCCTGACCCCATTGCCGGGGGAGGGCAGCGCGGAATCCGAGGGGAGCGCGATCTCCAATACCATGATCTGGTTGGAAAACAACGCACTGTGGGCCGGGCTGGTGGTTATTGCCGCCGCCGTTGGCATTATGGTGATATGGAAAAAACACCGGGAGGATTAACCATGCAGTACACACAGCAGGCCGCCGCCGTTACGGCCGAAGTAAACAAGGCCGTGCAGGGCAAACAGCAAACGGTAAACACCATCTGGATGGCCATGCTGGCGGGCGGCCATGTGCTGATTGAGGATATTCCCGGCGTGGGCAAAACCACGCTGGCGCTGGCCTTTGCCCGCGCGCTGGACCTGAAAGAAAGCCGCGTGCAGTTTACGCCGGATGTTCTGCCGTCCGATTTGGTGGGATTTTCGGTCTACCAGAAAGAGACCGGCAAGTTTGTGTACCACGCCGGTGCGGTGATGTGCAACCTGTTTTTGGGCGATGAGATCAACCGTACCTCCTCCCGCACGCAGTCGGCTTTGTTGGAAGTGATGGAAGAAGGCACGGTGACGGTGGACGGCGCCACCCGCCCGGTGCCCGCACCCTTTACCGTAATTGCAACCGAGAACCCCATCGGCGCCGCCGGCACGCAGATGCTGCCGCAGTCTCAGCTGGACCGTTTCATGGTCTGCGCCGTAATGGGCTACCCCGATGAGGAAGCGGAGCTGGCAATTTTGGCCGGGCAGAGCAAAGGCCGCCTGCTGGACCGTGTGCGCCCCGTTGCCGGTCAGGCGGATCTGCTTGCCATGCAGCAGGAGGTCAGCACGGTATTTGTGCATGAGCTGATGTACCGCTACATTGTGGCGCTAGCCCAGGCCAGCCGCAAGGACCCGCGCCTGGCCGTGGGGTTAAGCCCCCGTGCCACCCTGGCGCTGGCCAGCATGACGCGCGCGGCGGCGTACCTGGCGGGGCGGGATTTTGTTGCCCCGCAGGATGTGACCGCTGTGTTTGATGCGGTTGCCCGCCACCGCCTGGTGCTGAACGACCAGGCCCGCGCAGGCGGCGAAACGGTGGACAGCGTAATGCAGGACCTGCTGCGCACCGTGCCGCGCCCCCGCCCCGAAAAGGCTGACCGCCATGGCAGGTAAGCTGGGCCGGGCGCTGGTGCTTTTGGTGCTGCTGGCTGCGGCGCTCATCACCCAGGCACCGCTGGCGGTGTTCCTGTTAGCGTTTGTGCTGGTGCTTCTGGTGCTGCTGCGGCTGGACGCCGCCTATCTGCGCAGGCAGGTAACGGCAGAGCTGCTGGTGCCGGACAAACCCGTGATACAGGGCGAAGATTTTACCCTGACGGTTCGGCTGCGCAACCGCAGCCGGTTGCCCATCCCTGCGCTTGTGGTGTTGCTGAACGCCGCCGATGAATGGGGCGGAGGGCAGATTACCCTGCGCTGCGCCGCCATGTTGGGCGGCAGAGAGAGCGCCGAACAGCGCATTACCTTAAACGCAGGCAAAAGCGGCGTGTGGAGCATTGCGGTGCGGGGCATCACCCTGCGGGATCACCTGGGGGTGTTCACCGCGGCATGCCCGGCTGCCGTGCAAAGCCGGAGCATCTGTGTGCTGCCCGCTGCCGCGGCTGGCAAAGCCAAAGCGGAAACCGCCCCCGATGAGGACGGCGACGAAGCCGACACCCGCGCCGCCCTGGGCGGCAGCTATGAGCTGCGGGAGTACCGGGACGGGGATACCATCAAGCAGGTACACTGGAAGCTGAGCGCCAAGCTGGACCGCCTGATGGTGCGCGAACCGCTGACCGCCCTGCGCGCTGCCCTGACCCCCGGTGGGGACCTGGACGGAGCGGAGGAATGGGGGGATTTTCCCCAACAGGCGGCGAAGCACCGCAAAAACCCGCCCAAGCGCAAAAAAGAACGTACTGCCCTGAGCCGGCGCGGCGCTGCCGACCCCGGCAGTGGGCTGAAGTTTGTGGACCGTGTGCTGGTGAGCACCCAGCGCCCCGCAGCGCACCCCGCGTTGTGGCTGGCGGCAGATGCCGCGCTGCTGCTGGCGCTCACCTTTGGTTTGCTGCTGGTGCTTTCCACCGGGTTCGGCATTGCGGTGCCGTTGTGGGTGTGGCCCGCGGCAGCCGCTTTCTGCGCCGGGTGGGCGCTGTTCCTGCGTGCGCCGCAAGCCCTGCGCCGCTGGGGGCTGCTGGCGGGGGTGATTGTGTATCTTGTGGTGTTGTTCATCTGCCAGCGGAACTTTTTGGCCGGGGCGCAGCAGTGCGCCGGGAACATTGCCCAAAACCTGAACGCCCGCCTTGGCAG
>ERZ773104.2521-NODE-2521-length-20235-cov-30.836373_pt1 | contig 20235 bp, 16 predicted proteins | sample MGYA00511920_ERZ773104 | MGnify/ENA primary metagenome ERZ773104 (study PRJEB29015, sample SAMEA2737857) | human gut metagenome | biome: human gut; feature: human-associated habitat; material: faeces | place: China | collected 2012 ...
AATTCTAAAATTATTGCGAAAATAATAGAAAATAAGCGAAATTTGGAAGAATCAAGGCGAAATCGTTCAATTCAGTGGATATTGCATCCCCTTAGCGGCGCGGAAAAAGCCCGCTGCGCAAGGGCTTGCGGACGCGGCGGGTAGCGGTTTGGTAGCGATTTGCCGGAAACGGGGGTTTGGCGGGGCGAAAAAAGGCTGATTTTGCAAGGGTTTGCGGGCGCGAAAGGTCGGGTAGCGGTTTGGTAGCGGTCCGCAGCTACCACGATTTTTAGCACTCTCTGCGTAAGAGTGCTAAAGTTAAAGATTTGTTCATCAAAAGATGTATTTTTGTTCACAGGGCGTGACTATACTCAAAATTGTTCCGAGGGGAACGAAAGAAATGTAAACCACGCGGGCTGCAAGAGCGGCTCGCCCGAATAGATTTGGAGGCTTTGTATTATGTTTGAACTGAGACCTTTTGAACGCAGAAACAATCACGTTGCGGCTTATGATCCCTGGGATCAGATGGAGCGCGCATTCTTCGGCGACGGCTCGTGGGGCCGCGGCCTGAGCGAGTTTAAGACCGATATTCAGGACAAGGGCGACAGCTACCTGCTGGAAGCTGATCTGCCGGGCTTCAAGAAAGAGGACATCCACGTCGATGTGGACGGCGACACGATGACCATTCGCGCCGAGCGCCACAGCGAGCACGAGGATCAGGACAAGAAGGGCAATTACGTCCGCTGCGAGCGCAGCTACGGCAGCTACCAGCGCGCGTTCGACATCAGCGGCGTCGAGGTCGCGGACATCTCCGCGCAGTACAATGACGGCGTGCTCAAGCTGAACATGCCGAAGAAGAGCGCGGTGGTGAACGCGAAGCAGATCGAGATTCAGTAAAGCACTTCAAAAAAGAGGACGACATTGCCGTCCTCTTTTTTGATGGAGTCTCGCTTGCGCTTCGCGCAAAGTGTAAATCGCCACGCACCGGTCGCGGCGATTTACGATCAAGATCATTTCGCGCCTGCGGGCGCGAAATGATCTTGGGTTGTACGGGGTCGTGCAAAAAATATTGGCGAAAGTCCGCTCTTATGAGCGGGCTTTTTCTTTTTTTCGGCGGGCCGCGGCCGGAAAAGGGAAATTTCGCTCCCCGCGCGGCGGCGCGGACTACTGTTACTTGCCGCCTGACCGCTGCGCGGGTCTAAAATCACAAAAAGCGGCTTAGGCCGCTTTTTTCATATTTGTGCTTATATATTATATGTATGTGGTGGCGGATAATGGGGTTTTCTGTGGTTTTATGTCAAGCTGTAACAGAAGCGGCGGTTTGTTACAAGTGTGTTACAGATGGGGCGAAAGCGTTGACTTGAAATTTTGCTTGTGGTAAGGTGACAGTGCAGAAAGGGTGGGGAACGGTGCGTTCCCGACTTAGTTACGGGATCGGCATGCCACGGTAAGTAAGCCGAGAAACGCCGAAACTTGCTCCTTTCTGACAAACGAACCATCTTTAAGGGGATGCGATAGCAACTAAAATCGCGCGTTTTCCCGTGAAACGGTCGAAAATGGCAGCGAAACAAAAAGTTTTCGCAACTTTTTGCCGCGCTTCCTGTTTTCGCCCGCGAACAGCAAAAATGCCCGCTTTTCGCTGCCGGAGCGCTCCAAGGGGATGGAAATTTATGAAAGGAGAGTAACATCTATGAAAAAGTTACTCGCAATGGTGCTGGCTCTGGTCATGACTCTGTCTCTGGCCGTCAGCGCCAACGCAGCCTTCAAGGATGACAAGAGCATCAGCGATGATTACGCTGAGTCTGTTGCCGTTCTGAATGGCATGGGTGTGTTCAAGGGTTATGAGGATGGTTCCTTCAAGCCCGAGGGCAACATCACCCGCGCTGAGGTAGCTACGATCATCTATCGTATCTACACTGCCGACGTCGCCAAGAACGATAAGTCCGGCCTCTATGCCACTTATAACAAGTTCAGCGACATGGCTGGCGCTGGTTGGGCTCAGGGCTACATCGGCTACTGCGCCAACGCCTCCCTCGTCAAGGGTTATCCCGATGGCACCTTCAAGCCGTCCGGCAAGGTCACCGGCTATGAAGTCCTCGCCATGATCCTCCGTGCTGTCGGCTACGACAAGAACAACGAGTTCTCCGGCGCTGACTGGGCGCTCCATGTTGCGCAGACCGCGCAGCAGCTCGGCGTTCTGGACAACGTGGCGAAGACCACCGACCTGAACGCTCCCGCTTCCCGTGAGCTGGTCGCTGAGCTCCTGTTCCAGGGCATCCAGAAGGCTCAGGTCACCTACACCCCGGCCTTCGGCTATGTGACCGATAAGGTCATCGGCACCAAGACCAACAGCCTCGGCGAGAAGAACTTCAAGCTCGCTTCCGCTGCTGCTTCCGACAAGTGGGGCCGTCCCGCCACCAAGTGGACCTACAACACCGGCGACAAGGCTACCACCTTCGTTGAGAAGCCCGACCTGACCTACACCAAGGCTGTTGCTGAGTGCGACGTCGCTCACGACGCTGGCCTGAAGGCCGACACCGCTTACACGCTGATCGTCAACGGCCAGAAGCAGGCCACGACCTACACCGTCAACCTGACCGACACTGTCACCAAGATGGGCGCTCAGGGCCGTCTGTTCGAGGTCTACGAGGATGCCAAGACCATCGTGATGATCGACACCTTCCTTGCCAAGGTCACCTACGTTGCTGACATCACCTATGATGCTCAGGGTCACGTCAAGACTCCTGCCACCATCACCCTCGAGGTCTATGATGCCAAGAACGCTTCTACTCCTCTGACGCTCAAGGACTACGACGCCAACTATGGCTATGCCAAGGATGAGTATGTCCTCGTCAACGCTTACACCAATGACCCCAACTCCGCCACTGTCAGCGGCAAGGTGTTCAACAACACCAAGCAGTATGCCGAGATCGTCGGCAAGGCCACTTCCATCGAGGGCGCTCAGAGCGTCATCTACTGGAACGCTCAGCAGCACAACGTTGAGGGCACCGTTTATGACGATGCTGTCAAGTTCTGCCTCGATCAGGCCGCTCAGAAGGACGCCAAGTACACCTGGTACTTCGATTCCTACAACAACCTGATCGGTGCGGTTGAGATCGCTGCTGCCAACAGCTACGGCGTCATCAACTCCATCTGGTGGGCGGGCAACGCCACTGACGGTTCCGGCGTGGCGAAGGCCAACGTCACCTATGTGGACGGCACCACCGCTGTGGTCGACCTGAGCGAGATGACCTATTTTGATACGGCTCTCCAGACCGGCAAGGTCACCCACAGCACCGGCATCAATGACAAGGTCATGAAGGCTGATGCTGGCTACTTCTATGTTGATTCCTACATCAACACCAACACTGCCGTGGATGCGGGTACGAATGGCCACAAGCTCCTGAACGGCCACCTGTTCCGCTTCACCACCAAGTCCAACGGCACCCTCAAGGCTGTCGAGGTGGACAACTATCCTGCTGTGGCTAATGTTGCTGATTCCGGCAAGCTCCACAGCATCGCTTCTCTCGCGGTGTACAAGAACACCCAGATCTACACCGCTCCTAGCACTCTGGTTGTCAACGCCAACACTGTGTTCCTGGTTCGCTCCGGCGCTGGTACCACTGCTAGCCCCTATACCTTCAAGACCGTCACCGGCTTCACCAACATCGACAACTATGTTGCGGCTGAGGTTGACTACGTTGACCTGAACGGCGACAACGTTGCTGATTACGTTTACGTCATCGGCGCTACCACGACCTCCAAGGTCACGAGCCTGTTCTACTTCGACGGTCAGCAGGGCGCTTACACCCTGTCCGACGGTACGTGGGTCGTTAAGGGCTATGTCGACGGCGTTGCCGGCGAAGTCAAGTTCGCTGACTATGCTGCTCTGCAGAACACCCTGCGCGATGCTTATGGCAGCAACATCAAGCACGCTCCCGCAGCCAACAAGCTCTACGTTGTGAAGCTTGAGGACGGCGTTGTGAGGGATGGCCACATGGTTTCTACCAACGGCGCAATGGTCGCTTATGATGCGGATTACCCGCTCTCTGCTGCCTATGAGTCCGGCAAGAGCTACTATGTCGACTTCGTCTCCGGTGAGAAGAACGCTACGACTGGTGCAAACGTTGACACCTTCAACGGCTCCCTCTACTATGATGCTAGCGCGGGTCAGTATTACAGCGTGATCACCGAGGGTGGAGTGACCAAGATGGTCGGCACGATGGGCAATCCTGGCGATCAGGAGTATTACTTCGTGTATGTCACCGGCGGTGCTGCTGAGAACCGTCTGTGCGTCCAGGCTTACGCCTACGACAAGGTCACGAGCCCGAGCAACCCCGACGCTGGTGCAAATGGTGTTGTCACCTACACCCTCAACATCGTGGACAACAAGACCGGCAAGGTTCTCCAGTCCTACACCAAGACCGTCAGCAACGTTGCTGATGGCACCTACACCATCACTCTCGCTGAGATGGCGGCTCTCTGGAACGTCAGCACTGCGAAGCTCACCGCTTTCGGTCCCGATAGCGCTGCTTACACTCTCGCTTCCACCGCTTCTCCCGCTGTCACCACCGCGAGCGCGACCCTCAGCGCTTACTACGCCGACTAATTCCTGACGTAAGCGCAAAAAATCTCTGAATAGAGTTTCAGCCCCGAGGCGAAAGCCTCGGGGCTGTTTTTTGCCGTGATTCAGTTTCCCTGCTCACCGTCGTTGCTGTAGCCCAGCACCAGATAGTAATAGGTCGTGTCGATTGCGTTCATCTGGTTGCCCGACGGGGGATAATACTGGTCGTCCTGCGGGTAGTACCAGCTCACGCCGGTATCGCCCCACGTCATTTCGTTTTCGCGGTTGTTGTTGTAGTAGAACTTGTCGAATCCGCGCACCGCCCAGTAGTGGTTGCTGCTCGAGCTGTTCACCATCACCAGCAGCGGGTAGAACCCGCACTCGATGCTGACCGCGTTCGCCGCGCCGTACTTGCCGTTGCCGGTATACGAGCCGTATTTGATGCGGCAGATTTTACCGTTTGCGATCGTCTGCGCCAATGCCGTGATGTGCTCCGCCGCCGTGCCGTCGGCCTCGCTGCGCGCGTCGGTCTCCGCCTTGAGCGCCGCGTCGATGCTCGCAAACGCCCCGTTAAAGTCGTCCATCTTGATCTGATCCGCCTTGACCCATTGCGGCAGGTCGAAATTTGTCGTCTTGTTCATGCGCTTTCCCCCAAAATATAATGTTGGAAAAGGCAGCCCACACCCCCCTGCAAACGCGGGAACACTGATGCATGATTTGCCTTTTCATGATACGCCGTATCATGAAGCAGCGTTGCACACAACGCGGCAAAAAGTTGTACCGCCTCCGGTATTAGAATTCACGATACAACAAATTGCCGCGTTGTGTGCAGCGATCCCTCGTTGTGCGCGGGAACTTTTTCGGCTATCATACGTCTATAGAAGTATCCGAAAGAAATGAGGAACGAACGATGAAGAAGCTCCTTTCCCTCCTGCTCCCCCTCGCGCTCCTGCTCTCCCTGACCGCCTGCGGCGAAAAAAGCGCAGACGAGGCCGCGCGCCAAACCCCGCCGACACTGACGGTGACAAGTGCAAACGCTTGCAGCGTCACCCTCAAAAGCAGCAGCTACGACTGGACCTACCCCCAGGGCCTACAGAGTATGACCGTCATTGCCTGCGGCGCGCACCCGCTGGACGAAACCTCCCGTGACATCACGCCTGTACTGGAAATGCCCTTTGCAGTGTCGGCCGCCTATTTCTACACCGTAACGCTCGATTTCAGCGATAATTCGCCCGATTCCGTCAGTCTCCGCTGCTGGCCGTCCGACGCCTGGGGCAGCACCGGCATGTCGTCCGAGACCGTGACCGCCCAGCGGCAGGATAACGGCACATTCCGCGCAGAACTGCCGCAAAGCGACGGCATTTTCGCCGTCGACGCGCTCTGGGACGGCAGCAGCGCGACCTACACCTTCTGCACGCAGGCGGAGGGGAGCGAAGAGCTCCACCCGGGCGCGGTGCTCAGCATCGGCGAGAGCGAAGACATCCGCAAGATCGACATCTCGTGGCGCAGCGGCGGCGTGAACATCTATGCCGCCGAGCAGAGCGCGCAGATCAGCGTGAAGGAGGAATCCACCGCGCCGCTCGCCGAGAGCGAGAAGATGGTCTGCGCGATCGACGGCGACACGCTGCGCATCCGCTTCCTCGGCGACGCTTACCGCGGCAGCTACGACGGGGAAAAGCACCTCGACGTGGGACTTCCGGCGGAGTTGGTCAGCGCCGGTCACTTTGAGGAGATCGAAGTCGAAACAACGGACGCCTACGCCTATGTGAGCGCCGATGCGCAGAAGATCGACCTTTCGACCGTCGGCGGCGACGCACGCGTGATGTGCGCAAGCTGCCCCGCGGTCGAGATCGAGACGGTGAGCGGCAGCGTGGGCGTGGTGGACGGCACGTGGGCAAGGGTCGATATTTCGACGCTCTCCGGCGCGATCGAGCTTGCAGGCGAAGCGGAAAATGCCGAGATCGAAACCGCGAGCGGCAAGGTGGATATCGCCGGCGCGCTCGGCGCGCTGGACTTCGAAAGCGTCAGCGGTGACCTGATTTTGGCTACCGAGCGTGCGCTGCGCCTTGATGCCGAAACGGAGAGCGGCAGCATCTATCTGACCCTTCCCGCGCAGGACGGCTTTACTCTCGACTATGAAACGAAAAGCGGCGCGTTCCGCTCCGCGCTCACCGAGCGCGAAGGTACGCTCATCGCCTGCGGCGATCACGAAACACACTACACCGTGCCCGCGCTCGAGGGCGGCGCGGTGAGCGAGCTTACGATCGAAACGATGAGCGGCGAGGTGACGATTGGAGCCTCTTCCTCTGGCAGCAACTGAAGCGAACAAAAAAGAGAGCGGCAGCGCCGCTCTCTTTTTTCGTTATTTCTCGTCGATCGCAAGCCACGTCTGGTCGAAGCCATAGGGCAGGAGTTCGCGAATCGACAGGCGCTTCTCCTCGCCCTTTTTGTTGAGGCACACGACCTCCATGTCGGGCCCGAACTCGTAGAGCACCTGGCGGCACGCACCGCAGGGGTAGCAGTAGTCGTCGCTGCGCCCAGCGATGACGATGCGCTTGAAGCGCCGATGCCCCTCGCTCACGGCCTTGAATGCCGCGGTGCGCTCGGCGCAGTTCGTCAGGCCGTAGCTCGAATTTTCGATGTTGCAGCCGGTGAAGACCGCGCCGTCCTCACATTCGAGCGCCGCGCCCACGGGAAAGTGGGAATACGGCACATACGCCATGTCCAGCATGGCGACGGCCTTCGCCTTGAGTTCTTCTAACGTTGCCATAAAAACGCCTCCTCACCAGTCTACGCCAAGATCGGGACGGACTTGCGTATCCATGATGTCCTCGGCGTTATAGAATTGCAGATAGCGGCTGCGCGAGTGGCGCAGCGTGGTGCCGTCCGGATGCAGACGATCGCAGATGACGGCGGAAATGTCGGGCTTCACATAGCTGAACGAACTCGTGCCGACGCTCGCGAAGATGCGGAAGCCCTGGCTTTGCAGGTACTGGAAGCGCTCGCCGGTCTGGTGCCAGTCGTCACCGTCGGGACGGCCGCCGTGCGGATAGAACAAAATCTGCGTGGGGCCGACGAGCGAGCCAACCTCGTCCGCCCAGCGCTCGGTGTCGTTGATGACGGTCTGGAGCGGTTTCGTGTCGAGGCGGATGTGGCCCCAGGTGTGGCTGCCGAACGTCCAGCCGGTCTCCTTCAAACGCTGGATGACGGGCTTGACGGCCTCGATCTCGCTCGCGCGGTAGGCATCGAACGCGGGGCGGTCGGGCGAATCTGCCGCGATGTCGCGGTCATCCTGCGTGCGGTAGCCTAAAATACCCTGATAGCCCGTCAGCGAGAAGATGGCCTTCGCGCCGTTGAGTGAAAAGTCGGGGTGCTCGTAGACAAACTGGTCGAGAATGGGCGTCGCGTCGAGTTCCTTGGTCAAAAAGGTCTCATTTGTGTACGGATCGGTGCACTGCGCCCAGATCTCGCCGTCCTCGCCGACGACGAGCTTGCTCGTGAAGCCTTCATCGAGCATATACGGGTAATAGTTCACGTCGTCAAAGCTGATGACGAGCGGCTTTTTGCCCTCTGGCAGCATCAAGGTGTTTCGCACCATATGCGTGCCGGACTCGTCCGTCACCTCGCTCCAGACGTCCTCCATCGCGACTAAGATGTAGCCCTTGTCGTACACGGACTGCAAGATCTTCTTGTACTCGTCCGCCGTGACCATCCAGTCGTCGAGGCCGTAGCGCTGGTCCTGACTGGCATTGCAGTCGTGGAAGGCCCACTGCGGATAGGCGATGATCGGGTGGAAAAAGAGGTGCTCCACCACCTGATCCGGCCCCCAGGCCTGCGTGAGCTGGTCCTCGGACCAGTAGCTGCGCACGGCGTCGTAGGGGTCAGTTGTATCGTCAGTATTGTTGTCGGTGTCGCTGCCATTCTCGTCCGTGACGGTCTGATCGTCGCCGTCGGACGGCGTCGTCTTATCGCCGCAGGCGGTCAGCAGCGACAGCACCATCAGCGCGCTGAGCAGCAGTGCAAAAAAGTGTTTCATGTCAAAATCTCCTCTCTCAAAACTGCGCGGTCATTATAGCAGACTTCACTTCTTTTGACTACGCTTTTCGAGCTTTTGTTCCCATTTGTAACTATTTACCACAAATAATGAAAGCGTCACAGCTTTTCGCATCCGCAGACGCGAAATGATTTCGAATCGTTTTTTGGCGCGACATGTGCGTGCCAAAAAACTCTTCTCGCTCCGCGCGTGTCGAAGCCGCCCTTTGGGCGGCAAGGCACGAAGCGGAGTGTAATTCTCAAAAAACAAGGGACACGGTTTCCGTGTCCCTTGTTTTTTGAAGAATTAAAAGTCTGCGTTGCCCACCGTTCTCGGATGCAGCTCCACGTCGCGGATGTTGCCGATGCCCGTTAAATACATCACCATGCGCTCGAAGCCAAGGCCGAAGCCCGCGTGACGGCAGGAGCCGTAGCGGCGCAGGTCGCAGTACCACCAGTAGTCCTCGGGATTCATGCCGAGCTCGCGGATGCGCTTTTCGAGCAGCTCGATGCGCTCCTCGCGCTGGCTGCCGCCGATGATCTCGCCGATGCCCGGAACGAGGCAGTCCGCCGCGGCGACGGTCTTGCCGTCGTCGTTGAGGCGCATATAGAACGCCTTGATCTCCTGCGGATAGTCCGTGACGAACACGGGGCGCTTGAAGATCTGCTCGGTCAGGTAACGCTCGTGCTCGGTTTGAAGGTCGATGCCCCACTCGACGGGGTAGTCGAACTTCTGGCCGCTCTCCTTTAAGAGCTTGACGGCCTCGGTATACGTCACGCGGCCAAAGTCGGAACTCTCGACGTGCTGGAGACGCTCCAGCAGACCCTTGTCGACAAAGCTGTTGAAAAACGCGAGATCGTCCGGGCAGCGCTCCATCACGCGGCGGATGATATGCTTGACCATCGCCTCCATGACCTCAAGGTCGCCGTCGAGGTCGCAGAACGCCATCTCCGGCTCGATCATCCAGAACTCGGCGGCGTGGCGCGCGGTGTTGGAATTCTCGGCGCGGAACGTGGGGCCGAAGGTGTAAACGTCGCCGAACGCCATAGCGAAGTTCTCGGCGTTGAGCTGGCCGGAGACGGTCAGGCTCGTCTTCTTGCCGAAAAAGTCCTTGCTGTAATCGACCTTGCCGTCGGGCGTTCTCGGCGGGTTCTCAAGGTCGAGCGTCGTGACCTGGAACATCTCGCCCGCGCCCTCGCAGTCAGAGCCGGTGATGATGGGGGTGTTGACATAGACGAAGCCGCGGCTCTGGAAGAACTCGTGCACGGCGTAGGCCGCCGCGCTTCTCACACGGAAAGCCGCGGAGAAGAGGTTCGTGCGCGGGCGCAGATGCTGAATGGTGCGCAGATATTCGACGCTGTGGCGCTTTTTCTGCAGGGGATAGTCGGGGGAGGACACGCCCTCGATCTCGATCTCTGTTGCCTTGACTTCGAGCGGCTGCTTGGCCTCGGGCGTCAGCACGACGGTGCCTCGCACGATGAGCGCGGCGCCCACGTTCTGCGCGGCGATCTCCTTATAATTAGAAAGAGAATTCGCATCCATCACGACCTGCAAATTGCGGAAGCACGAGCCGTCGTTCAGCTCGATGAATCCGAAGGTCTTCATATCGCGGATGGTCTTCGCCCAGCCGCATACGGTGACGCTTGCGCCGCCGTACTGCTCTTTGTCGGCGAAGAGCGCGGCAATTCTCACTCGTTCCATAATAATTTTCCTTCCTTTTGTGGGTTTTCACGGGATAATAGAGGTATTATATGCCACTTCCCGTGCAAATTCAAGCCCCGCTTTGTATTGACTTTTGACAAGTTGTATGTTATCATACAACCTTACCTCAAAAGGTAAACGTGAAACTTTCACCTATTACTTTACAGGAGGATTTTAACTATGAACAAGTATCTGGATATCGCCCCCGAGGTTGCCGAGGCCCTTGCCGCCGGTAAGCCCGTCGTGGCGCTCGAATCCACCATCATTTCCCACGGCATGCCCTACCCGCAGAACGTGGAGACCGCCCTCAAGGTCGAGCAGATCATTCGCGACGCGGGCGCCGTGCCCGCGACCATCGCCATCATCGGCGGACGCCTGAAGGCGGGCCTTTCCAAGGAAGAGATCGACTACCTCGGCCGCACCGGCGCGGGCATCCCGAAGGCTTCCCGCCGCGACCTGCCCGTGCTCGTCGCGCAGGGCAAGGACGGCGCTTGCACCGTCACCACCACGATGATGATCGCCGACATGGCGGGCATCCGCGTGTTCGCCACCGGCGGCATCGGCGGCGTGCACCGCGGCGCGCAGGAGACGTTCGACATCTCCGCTGACCTCGAAGAGCTGGCCAACACCTCCGTCATGGTCGTGTGCGCGGGCGCAAAATCCATCCTCGACCTCGGCCTGACGCTCGAATATCTCGAGACCCACGGCGTGACCGTCATCGGCTACGGCACGAGCGAGCTGCCTGCGTTCTACACGCGCAAGTCCGGCTTTGGCGTCGACTACGAGCTCGACACGCCCGAGCAGCTGGCCAAGGCGTTCCACGTCAAGCGCGAGCTGGGTCTGCGCGGCGGCTTACTCGTCACGAACCCGATTCCCGAAGAGTACTCCATGGACAAGGAAGTCATCGACAAGGCCATTGCCGAGGCCGTCGAGGACGCGAAGAAGGACGGCATCCACGGCAAGGCCACGACGCCGTATCTGCTCGCCAAGATCAAGGACCTGACCGGCGGCGACAGCCTGGATTCCAACATCCAGCTCGTGTTCAACAACGCGCGCCTCGGCGCGGCGGCGGCTGTGGAGCTCAGCAAGCTCGAAAAGTGAGATATTTTGTCATCTATCTCGCCGCGATCAATATTCTGACGTTCTGCGTCTACGGCGCAGACAAGCGCCGCGCCAAAATTCAGGGCGCGCGGCGCGTGCCCGAAAAGACTCTATTTGCACTCGCGCTGCTGCTCGGCAGCGCGGGTGCTCTTTTCGCAATGAGGGTCTTTCACCACAAAACGCGGCACTGGTACTTCAAGTTCGGCATTCCGGCGATCTTACTTGCGCAGATCGCTCTGGGGGTGTTCGTGTATGTGCGTTTTTTCGCGGCGTAAAAAATTTTTGGGAAATTTTCGGGTTTCGTGAAACAAAACAGACGTTTCTTGCGTCTAATTAAGGAAGCAAAGGGAAACTGGGCGAAGAGGGAAGATAAAGAATTTATGAATTTTCCATTTTCCTGTTCCCTTATTTCCCGCGGCATGGTAAAATACCATGTATGAGAAAGGCTCTGTGCGCGCGGAGCCGACAACAACAAACACGAAAGGATGAAGATCACATGAAAAAATTTCTCTCCTTGCTATTGGCTCTGACATTGGTCCTGAGCCTCGTCGTCGTGCCTGCAAGGGCGGCGGACGGTAAGGAAAGCAGCGAGCCTGCCGTCACTGTCACCGGTCTGAGCATTGCTGCTGGCAATGTTGATCGAGGCGTTCAGAAAACGTTCTCGCTCGCAGGAACGCCGACTGTCACCGACAATAAGGTTCCCGCAAAAAGCGCACGAATCACTTCCTGCGCTTGGACTGTTCCGAACTTTACCGGTAATCCCGGTACATCCCCTCAGACAGCTACCTTGACCGCGTTTACGCCTACCACCGGCAGTAATACCGTCAAGGTTTCCTGCGTTGTTACGGTTGAGTATGTTATGGCTGCTGCCGAGGGTGGCGGCGAAGATACGATCAAGACCGTGTCCAAAGTCGTTAACAGTGATCCTTTCACCATCGCTGACAAGCTTCTCCCGGGCGACATCACCACCGTCACCTTCAACGGCAGAACCTATTCTGTGACGGACGGCGCGGTCAACATCTCCCTTCTTGATAAAGAAACCATCGCCTCCGCCGACAACAAGTGGTCTGCCGCCGCAACTGGCTATGTGATCGATAATACGACGAACAAGCCCACCTATTCCGATTCCACGCATAAACTGACGGTGAAGACGACGGCAACGACTCCGCTTTCAACCGAAATCACAGTTACGACTACGGCAGCCACCGTGACCGCAAAGGCAAGCCTTACCGAGGTCATCTCCGGCGGCAAGACCACGCTCACCGCCACCTCCACCGGTCTCAGCAACGCCGCCACCTATGCGTGGTTCTACAAGATCGGCGACAAAGCCGAGACTCCGATCGGCACGGGCAAGTCCCTCGTCTGGACGGTCCCCGCAAACGTTACGACCGCGACCGACTACTCTGTTTACTGCAAGGCAAGCGAGGGCGATAAGCTCGCTAAGACGAGTGACCCCATCACGGTCAAGAGCCTTCCCGACACCTATACCTTCACTGTCGTCCCCGCAAGCGTTACGCTGACGCAGATCGGTCAGACCGCGACTTTGGCGGCGAACTTTATGAATACCTCCACTTCTCCCGCTACCCCGGTCACTCCGACCTACTCCTTTGTTTCCGCCAACCTCAACATCGCAACTGTGACGTACCAGACGACCGCCGCGCCGATCGTAACGCTCAGAGCAAGCGGCTCTACCACTGTCACCGCAAAGGCAACCTATAAGGGCAAGGACTATGTGCAGAACATCCCCGTTACCGGCGCCCTGATCGAGGCGACCCTCAGTGCTGTTCAGAACGGCACTTCTGTGAACTACAGCTACAGTGATCTTGTCAACGCCGCGCAGGCCGCCATCAACAAGACCTACAGCACCGCCTACACCTACGAGACCGTCTATTCCCTCAGCGGCGTCACGCAGGTTCCCTCCACCACCGCCTACGGTGTCGGCACGAGCAATGCTTCGTACAACTATCCCACCGGCGGCTCCGGCTATCTCTACTTCAAGGCAAATCTCTCCGGCATCGGCACTGCAAAGTTCACCGCCACCGTGACCACCCGCGTTGCCAATTCTAACGTTCCCAAGACCTACAGCGTTACGTTTAACGTTCCCGTAACGCCCAGCACGACCACCTATGCCGACCAGTATCCCGAGCCGGTCGCGGCTTACGGCAACACCTATCGCTATTACGTTCAGGTTCCCTCCGGCGCAAGGTATTACTATGTTGCCGGTGTGAACACCGAGCCTGTCGACTGGAACAACGGCAGCACCCAGAAATACTATCCCACCACTGCCACCGCCAATCTCTATTCCCTGACCGACACCAACTTCATCAATGGCAAGTGCACGCTGTATGTCGTGACGCAGGGCACCGACAATAGGCTCTACTGCGGCACCATCAGCGTCTACCAGAAGAACTACAACATCAACTACAACGGCGTGGCCGGTGAGACCGTCCAGTTCGCGCAGAGCGACTTCAACGACTTCATGAACAAGGTCGCTGAGGCCCGCGGCGACGCCAGCAAGAGCAAGTCCTATCCCTATGTCACCTTCGATTATGTGTCCTTCTCCCTGCCCACCACCGCGCAGGGCACGCTGTACTATGGCGGCACCGCCATGTCCACCAGCAATTCCTCCGGCGCGTTCAACACCCGCACCAAGGTCACCAACCTCGATAGCGTGACGTTTGTCCCCAACGACAAGACCACCGCGAAGACCATCACGCTGAACTTCACCCTGTACGCGACCCGCTATTCCAGCTCCTCCACGAGCCGCGGCACGACCGTGAGCTACTCCGGCAGCGTCGTCGTCAACCTCGTGCGCGAGGACATCAAGTACACCGTCTCTCAGGGCGACAGCGTCCGCTTCGACGAGAGCGACTTCCTCAGCTACCTGCACTCCACCAAGGGCTACAGCAGCAACTACACCATCGACTACGTGACCTTTGACCAGAGCGCCGTCTCTGCCGTCAACGAGGGCTCGCTCTACACCTACTACAGCGGCTACAACTACGGCGGCTCCGTCAAGACGACTGACAAGTTCTACTACAGCGCCACCGCCAGCCAGAACGCGCTCAGCGACGTCGCGTTCCTCGCCAGCCGCTACGCCAAGACCGGCGAGACCGTCTACATCCCGTTCACCATCTACGCCCGCTACGGCACGACCGGCACCGGCACCCGCCAGCTCACCGGCACCGTGGCCATCAAGATCGGCCAGACGATGAACTTCATCGACGTCAAGACCACCGACTACTTCTACAACTCCGTCAAGTGGGCCGTCGGCAAGAACATCACCAACGGCACGTCCAGCACCACCTTCTCCCCGTACAAGTCCTGCACCCGCGCCGAGATCGTGACGTTCCTGTGGCGCGCCGCCGGCAGCCCGGAGCCGACCACCACCCGCAACCCGTTCCGTGATGTCAACGCCGTCACGCACTCGAGCTACTACAAGGCCATCCTGTGGGCCAGCCAGAAGGGCATCACCTCCGGCACCAGCACCACGGCGTTCTCCCCCGATCAGGTCTGCACCCGTGCCCAGATCGTGACCTTCCTGTACCGCTACGCGGGTCAGCCCAGCGGCTACTACTCCAACCCGTTCAAGGATGTGGGCGCCACGAGCGAGGCGAGCTACTACAACGCCATCCTCTGGGCCGTCGGTAAGGGTATCACCACCGGCACCAGCGCCACGACGTTCTCCCCGTATGCTTCCTGCAACCGCGCCGAGGCCGTGACGTTCCTGTATCGTTACACCAACGGATTATAATGCTTAAAACGAAAGCCCCGCTCAGCGGGGCTTTCGTTTTAGCTTTTTGCGCTCCGCGGCAGCGCACGCGCCGTAGGCGCGCACGTTTGCGGAGCGAGAAGTGTAAATCCTGACGCACATGTCGTCAGGATTTACGATTTCATTTTATTTCGCCGCTTGCGGCGAAACTCTGCGAGGCGTTTGGGGGGCGGGCCCCCCTTGCCCCCCTGTAAGGCGACTGACGGGGGGCGGGCGGGTTGCGTTTACTCTTTTCCATTCTGTAAACTTTTGTTCAAACGCCTTTACGGGGGTCGAAAAAGCGTGTAGAATGGCAGCATCAAGATTTTAGGAGTGTTTTTTGTGAACAAATTCCGCGATGCCCTTTACCGCTTTATGTATGGCCGCAACGGCGTGGACGCGCTGAACTGGGCGCTCGTGATCCTTGAGCTGGTCGTGAGCATTCTGAGCTCGCTGATCCGTGTGCAGGGCGTGTCGCAGGCGCTGTACTTTGTGTCGATGGTGCTGATGTTCATCGTGCTCATCCGCATTTTTTCGCGCAATCTCGCGCGCCGTCAGGCCGAGAACGCGAAGTTTCTGACCTGGTGGACGCCGAAGGCGAACGCCATTCGCGGCGCGAAGGCACGCCGCGCCGACAAGGCGCACAAATACGTCCGCTGTTCCTGCGGCGCGTACTGCCGCGTGCCGAAAAACATCGGCAAGGTCGAGCTCACGTGCCCGAAGTGCGGCAAGAAAAAGGTCGTCAAAACGTGAAAGAAAAAATCCGTCCCGCGGGACGGATTTTTTTGTAAGAAAACCGGTTTTCCGCCGTCCTATAGACAGAAAGGGGGTGAGGGCGCTGACGAATTTTGAAGAGGTGTACGCCGTGTACTTCGACGATGTGTACCGGTATCTTCTCTCGCTGTCCGGGAGCGAGAGCGTCGCCGAGGAGCTGACGAGTGAGACGTTTTTCCGTGCGATGGACGCCCTCGACCACTTTCGGGGCGAGTGCAGCGTGCGCGTGTGGCTCTGCCAGATCGCGAAGAATCTCTATTATTCGCAGCTGCGGCGCGAGAAGCGGCTTGCCCCGCTCGAAGACTGCCGGATCGCCGAGGAGAGCCACGAGGAGGAGTTAGAAGATCACAGCGAGGCCGCGCGCATCCAGGAATTGCTGCACGCGCTCAGAGAGCCGTACAAGGAGGTCTTCATGTGGCGCGTGTACGGTGAGAAGAGCTTCCGCGACATCGGCGCGCTCTTCGGCAAGACGGAAAACTGGGCATGCGTGACGTATCACCGCGCCAAGCGCATGATCCGCGAGGGATTGGAGGACGACTGAAATGGACAAAACTTGCAGCATCGTGCAGGACCTTCTGCCGCTCTATGAGGAAGACATGCTGCGCGAGGAGACGAAGGAATTTGTGGACGGGCATTTAGCGCAGTGCGCGGCCTGCCGCGCCGAACTTGACGCGCTGAAGGCGGACGTGAAGCCCGCAAGCGTCAGCGCGCAGCCGCTGCGCGACTTGAAGCGGCAGCTTCGACGCAAGAAGCTGACCGCCGTGCTGCTGGCCGTCACGCTCGCGCTGACGCTGGCGACGGCGGGGTTCGCGTACCTCACCGCGCCGCAGTATTTGCCGTACAGCGAGACAGAGTGGGCGATCTCGCGCTCGCCCAGCGCGCTCGCGGACGACGGCTCGGCAGCGGATGGGCTTTCTGATCTCAGCGGCGCGGAGAGCATCTCCGTCAGCCTGCTTGTGCCGGTCTCCGGCGCAGAGGTCACGAACACGCAGGACCCCAACAGCGGCAAAACCATCTACTTCATCACCGCATGGCGCACGCCGCTCGACACATGGCGCGGCGCATTTGACAAAACCGGGGGCGCCCCGAACACACACAGCGCAAACGATCGCACACAGCGCGAGGCGGACGCACTGCAAGGCGTGCTCGCCAAGGCGGAATCCGCGCGCACGCTCTTCACGCTCGACGCCGCGAACTGCGCGGCAGTCTGCTATTCTCAGAACAACGGGCAGGACGATGTGCTGCTCTGCGGCAGCATGAACGGCGGTGTCATTTCGCTGCCGAGGCTGGCGTTGGGCTATTACGTTTTGCTATCGTTAGCACTCCTTATTACGCTGAGTATTGCATTTTTCGTCTGCCGCAGGAAGAAAACGGGCAAAGCGCTCGGCTATCTCGCGCTGATTCCCGCGAGCTATCTTGCCGGTCATCTACTCGTCAAGGGTTTCACGACGACGAGCTACCAGATGCAGCGCGACTTCTCGCTCATTATCCTCGCCGCCGCGCTGATCTACGCCGCGGTCATGCTGGCGATCAACCTCTGGCGGCAGAAGCGGGAGAAGGTGTAAAAGAGGAAGAGACGCATTCGCGTCTCTTCCTCTTTTGCAATCAAATTCGAATGCTCAAGGCCCTTTGAGCAAAGCCGTGATAGTCCGCAAATGCGCTTTTCAGGCCGTCGATTCCCTGCGTTTCCCATCGGTCTGCCAGATACAGCATACCGCACATACAGGCAAACTTTTCATAGTACGATCCGCAGACCGCCTCTTCAAGAAACTGCTTTTGCCTGTCTGGATCCGTCTCCATAAGCGCGAGGCGCAGTTTGGCACGGCTTGCTGCTGCGACCTCGGTAAGCTGCGGTGTATGCCAGTCCACACAGTCGATTTCCGTCGCCTGATAGGAGAGAAGATGGGCGAATCCCTCATGAAATGTGTAAGCATCCAATCTTCTCAAATAGTCTGTACTTTCCAATGCGGCATCTGCCGCCGGATAGCGGTGTCCAATCAAGAGATGCGTAATCTCATGCGTCAGCAGATTCCGAATGATGCTGTCGAGCTGGTCGAGCTCCGCATAATTGCACCAACGGATGAGGTCAAAGATGAGATGTGCCTGCCCGTCGGGCGAGTGTGCCGCAACGGCGTCGTAAGGCTCGGGATAACCGACGATCAAATCAAGTGTCGGCTGTACCGCCTCCCAATCGGGGAAAAGCGCGTCCCAAATCGGGCGGTTGACGGGGACAAAGTGCGCAGCCGCTTCACAGATACGGCGTTCGAGCTTGCGCACAGTCTCTCGGAGAGCAAGATCCTCAGGCGGCGGAGTAAATGCATTCCTGCCAAGATCTGACGAAACCGAGGTGTGTTCAAAGAGCCATGAAGCACGAAAAGCGTCGACGCAGCTGCTCTCGATATATGCCTGTGCGATCGAACTGTCAATCCGCATTTTCAGTCCCTCTCTTTACGAAAAACCTCTTTTGCCGTAACAGACAAAAGAGGTTTTTCCTTGGCGCAGCGGGAGGGATTCGAACCCTCGTGAGGTTTCCCTCAAACTGATTTCGAGTCAGCCCCGTTATGACCACTTCGATACCGCTGCATACTCAGTTCGCTGTTATCAGCCAAACTATTATGCCATAACTTTTTGCGTCTTGCAAGGTCTTTTTTCGCATTCGGGGCATATTCTGTGCGTATGAAGACTGTCTATTTATCGGTACGCCTGAAAAATTACGAAAATGCGCTCGCGCTGGTCGGTGCGCCGCTCGCCGAAACGCCGGAGAACGCGGACGTTTTGCTGCTGTCCGGCGGGGGCGACATGCACCCGCACTTTTACGGTCAAGCGCTGAACGGCTCGGAAGATCTCGACGAAGCACGCGACGCGCGTGAGCTCACGCTGATTGACAACTTCCTGTGCGCGGGAAAGCCTGTCATCGGCATCTGCCGCGGGCTGCAAGTCCTCAACGTCTATTTTGGCGGCACGCTGCGTCAGCACATCGAGGGCCACAGTCAAATTGACGGCGTTGACCGGCTGCATGCCATCAACACCGCGCCGGGCCTTCTGCGCGAGCTGTACGGCACGCGCTGCACGGTCAACAGTGCACACCATCAGGCCATCTGGCGGCTGGGGACGGGGCTTCAGGTCTTCGCCTGCGCGGAGGACGGCACGGTCGAGGCCGTCGGCCACAGGACGCTCCCCGTCTTTGCCGTGCAGTGGCATCCCGAGCGGCTGTGCGGCGCGTTCACGCGGCCGGAAAGTGCTGACGGTGCAAGGCTTTTGCACGCTCTACTCAGATAACATAAAAAAGTGCAGAAAAATTCTGAAAAAACGTTGACAAAACGGGACACGGATGCTATTATAACAGAGCTGACGATTTTTGCGGAGGGCGCATGCAGGTGTAGCACAATGGCTAGGGCACCAGCCTTCCAAGCTGGGGATGCGGGTTCGATTCCCGTCACCTGCTCCATTCAATTCGCGCCAGTAGCTCAGTTGGATAGAGCAACTGCCTTCTAAGCAGTAGGCCGGGGGTTCGAATCCCTCCTGGCGTACCATTTACAAGGCGCCCCTCAGCAAAGCAGCAAATATCGCACGGATACAGAATATGTGGTGGGTGTAGCTCAGTTGGTTAGAGCACCGGATTGTGGTTCCGGGTGTCGAGGGTTCGAGTCCCTTTACCCACCCCACAAAAAGAGAGGGATGGGATTTGGCCCCAGCCCTCTCTTCCCAATAGGGGTGTAGCCAAGCGGTAAGGCAAGGGACTTTGACTCCCTCATTCGCTGGTTCGAGTCCAGCCATCCCTGCCAGATTTTTACCGCTTCGGTGGTTTGGAATAGAATATGCTTCGTTAGCTCAGTTGGCAGAGCACCTGCCTTTTAAGCAGGGTGTCCGGGGTTCGAATCCCCGACGAGGCACCAAAAAAGAGATGGCTTTAAGCTGTCTCTTTTTTTGGATTCCGTTAGAAATTAAAATACTCGGGGCAAATAAACACCTCAGGGCAGCTTCTCTTGCCGCTCTGCGGCAATTCACCTTCTGTCGCGGCAGAAAACGAATTTGAATTTATTTCGTGCCGTGCGCGGCACGAAACTCTACGAGGCTTTTCATTCTACGCCGCCCGCAAAGAACCTTTGCTTGTCTGCTCGTGGCTTTTTTGCTATGATGTGAGCAGCAAGGGAGGTCGATCTATGTCTGATTTCAGTTCCAACCTGCGGCGGCTGCGGAAAAGGGCAGGCCTTTCACAGGACGCGCTCGCGGAAAAGCTCTCCGTCGCCCGCCAGACCGTTTCAAGCTGGGAGCGCGGAGTTTCCCATAGTTAAAGATACCACACCCAATATCACAAACTCACGCTTAAAC
>ERZ773104.2525-NODE-2525-length-20216-cov-11.949606_pt1 | contig 20216 bp, 23 predicted proteins | sample MGYA00511920_ERZ773104 | MGnify/ENA primary metagenome ERZ773104 (study PRJEB29015, sample SAMEA2737857) | human gut metagenome | biome: human gut; feature: human-associated habitat; material: faeces | place: China | collected 2012 ...
CATAGTACCTTCTTAGTAATTGTTTAATTTGCATATACAATAAAGATAAATTATGTGTTTCGCAATTACCTACATTTGAATACATGCAAAAGGAGACCGTTATGAGTGAATTAAATATCAGAAGAGCAGAAGAAAAAGACATTCCGGTGATAGATAAACTTCTTTATCAGGTACATAAGGTACACAGTGATGCACGTCCGGATTTATTTAAGCAGGGTGCGAAGAAGTATAATGATGAGCAGCTGAAAGAAATTCTGGCAGATGACAAAACGCCGGTGTTTGTGGCAGAGAAAGGCGGAGTGGTTGCCGGATATGCATTCTGTATTCATAAGCAGTTTATAAATGATAATAACATGACAGATGTAAAAACATTGTACATTGATGATTTGTGCGTGGATGAGGAAGTCAGAGGGGAACATATCGGCAGCAGATTATATGAATATGTACTTGATTATGCAAAGGCACATGGATATTATAATGTAACTCTGAATGTGTGGGCGGATAATAAGCAGGCAGTTGGATTTTATGAGAAGATAGGACTGAAAATACAGAAAATTGGAATGGAAAAATTCTGTAAGGAATTTGCACCAATATCAGAACACGGAAATGAAATACAGATAGTGGAGGAAGTGGAAATGAGCAGTAAGTTTAGTGAAAAAGAAAAACAACAGTATTTATTGAAAAAACATGTGAAAGACCATATATTTGAATATGTTCTGGACTTTGTTGGGCCGATTATTCTTGTCATCATTCTTTTAAAATTATGCAAAGCGGAAAATCTGATACTGGGAATTGTGTTTACAGCAGCATTTGCAGTGGGAAAGATTGTATATGAGATTTGCCATTATAAGAAAGATTATATTGACAAAGAGAATAAATGAGAAATCTGAGTATATAGAAAGCCGGGTATTTGTGACGAATCGCAAATACCCGGCTTTTTAATGTAAATTCAAGACAAAATAGACCATGCCTTAAACTGTATGTACTTCAGAAATAAATATTATTTTCTGTTTTTATTTCTTACCATGCTGCTTGCAAGAACAGCGATTGCGGCACATCCCTGTTGAAAATGGTTTATGAAATCAGTTATGCCGGTCAGATTTACTGGTTTGTGGTTTGCCGGACTCGTGAATGAAAATAAATGGAGAAGCTGGGAAATAAAAATGTTAAATATATATAAAAACAATTTCTTTTGATTAAAATATTAGGTCAAAATTGACAAAAATGAGATGAGGTGATATAATTATAAAATAAGCAGATGATATAGATTATTATATCTTTTCGCAGCTAAGTGATGTTTATAATATGGAAACATTAAGATTATTAGGTTTGTCAGAAGATGATAATAAATATTTCTTTGTTGGAAAGGAATATGGATACACTGGAAATACCTGCCCTATTTTATGTTTAAACAGATTATGGGATAGATATTCTGTAAAAGGAACGAAAATTATTATCTGTACGGTTGGTGCAGGCTATTCTATTATTACTCAATTATATGAATTTTAGGAGAGGAATTATTATGGATAAGAAAAAAACAGCAGTTGAGGTTTATTTATCAACAGTATATAAGTGGGGACTTATTATTTTGGTAAGTGCCTGTATGTGTGCAACTATTACGTTTAATACGGAGAAGATATTTGGGTTATATCCGGAAGTGCCATGGATGGCGACGATAGGGTTAGGACTCATGGATTTAATTTTCTATGCAATTGCAATATTGATTGTAAAAACATCTTTTGATGAAAAAGGATTTTTAAAAGAAGGGAAATTAAAGGTTGGAAAAATTTTCTCAGTAGTAGTTTTGATTATTCAATGGAACTATTTATTATATATGCTTCCAACGAGAACTTTTTGGGGATTTCTGTTCTTTTTTCTGATTCTGATGGCATTCTTTTTAGATATTAAGATGTTATTAGGAAGCGGATTAATATGTATGATTTCCCTGTTTATCGGTTGGGCTGTGAAAGGTACGGACCTCATGCCGGTAAAAGATGAATTGTTTTTGACAGATATTATTATATGCCTGGTTGCGTTGGTACTGTCATTAGCCGGATTACTCATATTTGTTTTCTTTGTGGCACATTTTTTGGTAAACGCCAAGAAAGATGAACTTGAAAAGAACAATGAACATGTTACAAGTGTACTTTCAGCAGTCCAGGAGTTATCGAAAAAATTACATACTGCAGGTGTGGCTTTATCAGAAATATCAGGAAATGAGAGTGCTTCGGCACAGGAACTGGCAGCAACAAGTGAAGAACTGGCAGCTGAAAGTAATTTGCTGGCGGCAAAAACGGATGAAAGCAAGGATAACCTTAATGAATTAAATAAATGGGAAAAAGTTGTTGCTGAAAATGTTGAAAGAGTTGAAGATACATCTAAAAATCTTTTGGATAAATCAAAGCTGAATAAAGAGATGCTGGATGAATTATCACAAATTAATAATGAAGTTTCAGTGTCAATGAATGCAACTACCGGAATAACAGAAAAGTTATCGGAAGCTGTTACGCAGATAGGTGAAACATTGGAACTTATCAGTGAAATTTCATCCTCTACAAATTTGCTCGCATTAAATGCTTCTATTGAAGCAGCAAGAGCTGGAGAAGCAGGAAGAGGATTTGCTGTAGTTGCAACAGAGGTAGGCAATCTTGCAAATAATACACAGGAATCATTAAAAAATGTACAGGCGGTTATTGAAAAAGTACAGAGAAATGTTTCTGACATTACGGCACAGGTTGAAGAAAACTCCCAAAAGCTTCAAAAACAAAACGAATACTTCATCAATGTTTATGAAGGAATGCAGGATATGACAGGGTTACTGAATGTATCCGTAGATGCAGTAAAAGCTATGGGAGAGGCTCATAGAGAACAGGCAGATGTTATCAGAAATACTGTATTAATTAATCAGGATATTGCAGATAGCATTAGAAATGAAAATGAGCAGTTTACTGCAATAAGTGCTATGGCTGAAAGTAATGCGGGAGATACTGCGGAAGTGGCTGCTCATGCTGGTACAATAAATGATATGGTTAATGAGATGGAGAATCTTTTGAAGCAGGGAGACAGAGTGATTGTTACAACACCTGGTGCTGACAATAAAAAGGAAATATAGAGCCAGTAATCTGGCAAAAAGGAGAATAAGAAATGAGAATTGGTGTAACATATGAAGATGGAAATATTTTTCAGCATTTTGGACATACAGAGCAGTTTAAATTATATGATGTCGAAAATGAAAAAATTAAAAGTACACAGATCGTTGGAACTAATGGACAGGGGCATGGTGCTTTGGCTTCATTTCTGACAAAAGCAGATGTTAAAGTGCTTATCTGTGGAGGCATTGGAGCTGGAGCACAGAATGCTCTTGCAGAAGCTGGAATCCGGTTATATGGTGGAGTTACTGGCAATGCAGACGAAGCAGTGAATAATTATATAGCAGGAAATCTGGATTATAATCCAGACATCCACTGTATGCATCATGAACATGAGCATTCCTGTGGGGAACATAATTGTAGTGAGGATAAACATGGATGTACCGGCAATAGCGAGAATTGCCAGGCAAAGATAGAAATGTAATAACTAATAAATTTCATAATAACTTTAAAAAAGATCACCTTTAAGCTATAATATAAAGAAAACAATAGCTTGAAGGTGATTTTATATGGCAAAATATAAGAAGAAATTTTTGGCTTGACTTTTTTCAAAATGAGAAATATAATGATTTTCAGACGAGTAGCAGACTAGCGTAAATCCAGTTTTGCTGCTCGTTATTTTATTTTAAAATGATATAAAATGCCATTAAAAGTGTGCAGCTTATCAGCGTAAGTCCAGCTTATGAGATAAGTCTGCACTTTTTTTATGCAGAAAAAGGAGGATTTAGTTAAAATGCCAGAGAGTAATAAGATGAAGGAGATGCCAGTGAATAAACTCATGGTGCGGATGGGAATACCAATGATTTTATCAATGGCATTGCAGGCAGTTTATAATATCGTGGACAGTGCCTTTGTAGGAAATATGAAAGTGGGGAGCGAAGCAGCCCTGAATGCGCTTACGCTGGTGTTTCCGGTCCAGATGCTGATGGTAGCAGTTGGAATTGGAACAGGGGTAGGAACAAATGCATTGCTTGCAAGGACACTTGGAGAGGGGAAAAATAAAAAGGCTGCGGGAGTTGCAGGAAACAGCCTGTTTTTGGGAATTATTATTTATGCGGTTTGTCTGTTATTTGGAATTTTTGGAGTAAAAGCATATATTTCGTCACAGACGGCTGATACGGAAGTGATAGCAATGGGAACAGATTATCTGAGAATATGTTGTGTCATTTCTTTTGGAATTCTCTTTTTTTCATTGTTTGAAAAATTATTACAGGCAACCGGGCGTTCTCTTTATTCCACAATAGGTCAGATTACGGGAGCGGTGATTAATATTATTCTTGACCCGGTTATGATTTATGGTATCGGACCTGTTCCGGAAATGGGAGTAAAGGGTGCAGCATATGCCACTGTAATCGGGCAGGTCATATCAGCGGCATTATTACTTATTTTTCATCTAAAATTAAACAAAGAGTTTGAACATGGAATAAAATATATGAAGCCTGATGCTAGGATTATCAGGGGGATTTATTCGATTGGACTTCCTGCAATTATCGCACAGGCACTGATGTCTGTGATGGTGTATGCGATGAATCTGATTTTAAAATTTAATGCATCAGCACAGACTGCATACGGATTGTTCTATAAAGTCCAGCAGTTTGTATTATTCCTTGCATTTGGACTGAGAGATGCGATTACACCGATTATAGCATTTGCATATGGAATGGGAAGTAAAAAGAGAATACAGGATGGCATCAGATATGGTCTTGTGTATACAGTTGCTTTAATGATTGTGGGAATTATAATCACAGAAGTTTTTACAGGTGCGTTTGCAACATTATTTAATGCCGGACAGTCAAGAAAGTATTTCATTGATGCAATGAGAATTATTTCCATCAGTTTTCTTTTTGCCGGAATCAATGTGGCATATCAGGGTATTTACCAGGCATTGGATGGCGGTATGGAATCCCTAATCATATCCCTGCTCAGACAGCTTGTACTCATATTACCTCTTGCAGGAATATTTTCTATCCTTGTCAGAAATGGACAGATGGGAGTTTCGCTCATCTGGTGGGCATTTCCGATAACGGAGTTTGTAGCATGTCTGGTGGGATATGTATTTTTAAGGAAAATCAAGAAAAAAATATTTGATTTGTTTTAGGCATCTGCCTGTTCGTCGGAAGCCACAATGTTTTTCAATTGTCTGGATACATCGCTGACCTGGTTAAATATCCGATCCATATCCTGAAGAAGGGAATTCTGGATATTAAGACGTTTACGGATGTCCGTAACCATTTCGGAGGAGTGTTCTACTAGTGCTGTCATATGCTCGGATTTTTCAACAGCATCATTTACAGAAGATTTTGTTTCTTGGCTGCTTCTGAAGATATCTTCTGCAGTCTGCAAAGAAGTCTTCTGGATATTTCCGAGATTTTCAGCTTCTGTACGTGCAATGCGTATTTTTTCAAGACCGGTTTCCACTGACTGACTGCCTTTGAGAATGGATTCACTCGCATCTGCGACACTCTTACGGATGCCTTCTACATGATTTGTAATACTGCCGACAGCATCATGTGACTGTTCAGCAAGTTTACGGACTTCTTCTGCAACCACTGCAAATCCTTTTTCATTCTCGCCGGCACGGGCAGCTTCTATCGAGGCATTCAGGGATAAAAGACTTGTCTGATTAGCAATAGCAATAATCGTATTAGTTAGTTCTTCTATGTGCTGGACACGACTTTCTAGGATTTGAATTGTCTGCAGGGTATCGTCCGTAGAATGGCTGATAATATCCATGCTGGATACCGCATCATCCATTACCTGTATGTAAGAATGAGTGCTTTCATAAGTCCGTGTTGCCACATCCTTCATATGAGTGGTTTTTTCGATAATTGTGTCAATGGAATCTGCCATTTTTTGAATTTCTTCGACCGTATCATGAACATATTCCTGATTGCTGATACAATCATTCAGTGTCTTTTCGGCAAAATCTGCAGCCACTGCATTGCCGTTACGGCTCTGGTCGAGTGCATCCTGAAGCTGATTTACCGAATCAACAAGATTTCCTGAAGCATCTTCACAACTATCAAGGACAGCCTGAATCTTGTCTTTATCCTGAACACTTTCCAGTAGATTATGTGCAGCTTTGCTGATAGAAATGCAGACTGCGGATAATGCAATGTATTCAATGGTAAATCCCATAACATAACCACGGAACTAGTTCATGGCGGTATCTCCTTCGCTGAGGGTTACATTATGTGCACGGAAATATACGGCGACAACCAGACAGAGATAGCCAGGAATAGCCATATTTCTTGTGAACTTTGCATCAAAATACATACAGCTGATAGCAAGGGCAAGAATATAGGTAATATAGATGCCAATATTAGAATTGCTTCCCATAAGTGCAATTACAAGCGAAAGTGAAATAATGCTGATGTATTTCAGAGCCTGTACGGAAATGTTAAAATGTTTCAGGGCAGTAGGCATTAGGGTGCATAAAAGTCCGAATGGTGTAATCAGACATAATTCCCTGACAGACAGACGGAATACATTAAGATAAGAAAGTAGAAATAATGCAGGAAATACAAGACTCAGCCACATTAGAATACGGCATACCTTTGCATTTACTTTTCTGTCATTTTCATAAAAAAATTGTTCATTCCTCATAAAAAACCTCCTTCATGTTCATAGAATCTTCGTTTCTGAATAGGATCATTAAATTATAAAAATTATATAAACAATTATATGGTATCAGCGGATAATTAGCAAGGGATAAATAATGCATTTCACAGGGGAACTTATGCATGTCAGCAACGTATTGTTTTTCTAAAACTTGGTGCTAATTGGCTTGCTGAAAAAAATGTTGACATTTTCGATTAGATAGTGTACAATCAAATTGTCAAAAACATTGCACACAATATAATTGAGCAAAATTAAATGGAGAAGAAGAAATGAAAAATAAATACGATAATTTAAAGCTGGAAAATCAATTGTGTTTTCCTCTTTATGCAGCCTCAAAAGAAATTGTGAGGCAGTATAAACCATTTTTGGATAAACTGGATATGACGTATACGCAGTATATTACCATGATGGTAATGTGGGAACACAAAGAGTTGACGGTAAAAGAGCTTGGTCAGTATCTGTATTTAGATTCAGGCACATTAACCCCGCTTTTGAAAACAATGGAAAAAAAGGGATGGGTGGAAAGAAATCGTTCGAAAGAAGATGAAAGAGTGTTGAATGTGTCTATTACGGAATCCGGCGAGAAATTAAAAGAGTTAGCGGCAGATGTGCCAGAACAGATGGCAGACTGTGTGAAATTAAATCCGGAGGAAGCGATGCAACTATATAAAATATTGTATAAAATCCTGGAAAATTTAAAGAAATGAGGTATTAAATATGAATGTATATGATTTTAGTGTTGAAAATATACTTGGAGATTTTGTATCGCTGAGAGAATATGAAGGAAAAGTTCTCCTGATTGTAAATAGTGCAACAAGATGTGGATTTACTCCGCAATATGATGACCTTGAAAATCTATATGAAAAATATGTAAATCAGGGATTTGAAATTTTGGAATTTCCTTCGAATGAGTTTGGAAAACAGGCACCGGAGAGTAATGATGAAATAGTTGCTTTTTGTGATGCAAAATTTGGCATACGGTTTCCGCATTTTGCCAAAGTACTCGTAAATGGAGAATATGCCAATCCTCTGTTTAAATATTTGCAAAATGAGCAGGGATTTAAAGGATTTGATGAAGAACATCCATTAACTCCAATGATGAAAAGTATGTTGGGAAGAGAACATCCAAATTATGAAAATGAGCCGGATATTAAGTGGAATTTTACAAAGTTTCTGGTTGATCGTTCCGGCAAAGTGGTTGACAGATTTGAACCTACAGAAGATTTTGATGAAATTGAAAAGGCGATTGAGAAATTGATTTAGCGGAAGGGAAAGGAAGAATTATGGATATCAAAGAAATCATTCAGGACAAGAAAGCATATAACGGAAATAATAGAAATGTTCCTCAGAATTTAAAAGCAAATGCCCAGAAACTGTGCTGGGAATATAATCAGACACGACCTGAGGAAGGAGAAAAACGCAGAGAAATTCTTAAATCTCTGTTTGGAAAATGTTCCGACCTGACATTTATTGAACCATCGTTTCGATGCGATTATGGATTTAATATTTATACGCATGGACTTACGGTTATCAACTATAACTGTGTGATTTTGGATACTTCTCCGGTTGACATTGGAGAAAATGTATTCATTGCACCGGGTGTCTGCATTGCCTGTGCAGGCCATTCCATCGACCCGGCACAGAGAGCGGAAGGAATCAGCACATCTAAACCGATTACGATTGGAAAAGATGTGTGGATTGGTGCCAATGCGGTTGTATGCGGTGGTGTTACAATCGGGGAAGGAAGCGTGATTGGTGCAGGAAGTGTTGTAACAAAAGATATTCCGCCAATGGTAGTTGCAGTCGGAAATCCCTGCAGAGTGATTCGGAAAGTAGAAGAAAGGGACAAGATCCGACCGGAGGAGATGATGTTTTAGGAAGAAAAAGTATGGAACAAATTCAATATATCGTTATTTTTCTTATGACTAATCAGATGATAAGTAATATTAACTTCTGCGTTTGTCAAAGGAATGATTCTGCGTTCTTTCATGGCATGATTTAGATATGTAGCTTGGTTGCTGGAAAAACACAATAATGTAGATGTACATACAAGTTCTTCAAATTCATCTGTTTGTACTAAAAAACGGGATGCCGGCATTTTTCGCTTTACTAATTTTGTCCAAAATCCGATTTCATCACGAAGGAGACAGTTGAAACCATTGAGCTGTGAAAGACATAGTTCCGTTTGGTTTGCAAGTGCGTGTCCTTTTGGAATACATACGAAAAGTTGTTCCTGTATATAGGGAATACAAGAAAAATTTTTGTGCAGATATGCCTGTGGTAAAATGCCGATATCAGCTTTGCCAGAGACAATATTCTGAATAATTTCATCTATGCTTTCCAACTTTGAGGAGATGATGTTTTTCGGAAATTTGCGGGAAAGTGTTGGTAATAATGACCATAATGGTGCAGGAACACATGAATGGACAGTAATTGTACGTCTATTGCGTTCAAATGCCTGAACTGTCTGGACTGATTTTTCAGCCTGGGCAAGTAGTATTTCCGCCTGTTCTACAGCTAATTTTCCGGTATCTGTTAATGTAATCCGGTTTTTGCCCCGATGAAATAATGGGACACCAAAAGATTCTTCTACATGCTGCATGGTTCGGGTAAGTGTCGGCTGGGAAATATGAAGCACTTCAGCAGCTGCTGACAGTGTACCACATTTTGCGTAGGTTACAAATTGATAAAGCTCTGATAAATCTAACATTATTTTCCCTTTCTCATTACTATTTATTATATGAATTACAGGTTTTAAAATTAATATTGTATATAACTATTTTAACAGCATATGCTGTAATTGCAAACAAAAAGTATGCCTTGTTGGCATGAAAAAATAAGAAATTATCAGTTATTGCACGGATAGGAAAGGAGCATTTATGAAAACAGTGGAAAGTATCAATGATTTTAAGCATTTTATAGAATTGAATAGAGATAAACTGTATACAAATGCTGAAAATGCAGATGATATAACTTTAGATGACGAGTGGATGCAAGAAAATCAGTGGGATGGAATCGTTAGAGCAGATTGTAGGTATAACAGAAAAGAGCATATATGAAATAATTAGAAAATAAGAGACGGCAAATCGTCAACAAGTTGTTGATGATTTGCTGTTTTTGCTATAGATACATATTATGAGTTTCGCAATTAGCTAATAAATACTAAAGTATGAAGGAGATAAAATTGTGCCAATCCAAGAAATAGAACTAAGTATACTCGTGTATGGGTATATTCAGGAATATAAAAAGACCCACTTCGCTAGAAGTAGGTCTGATTTTCGTATAGTATCTTACTTTATGTTTTAGCCATAAGCAACTATCAACACCATTTTCTTGAATATTATACAATTTTTGCATAGCTTTGTCAATATAATGTTTTCGATTATCATAAAACGGTTTGTTAAAACAGCAATATGTTATTAAATATCAGTGATGCAATACGTTAGATTCATCACGAAGGGGAAAAAAATGAGAATTTTTTTGCTCTTTGTTATAAATCCATTTGATTATCCGTCAAAATTATCGTCATTTTATGATGAAAAAACTTAAATTCTTCAAAAATATCTGCCAAAGAGAGTTGTTTTTGTGGTATCATAGTAATATCTCCTTTCGGGATGTGATTTTTGGTTTCTAGCAACTCCATTATACCACAGACCGTGAGGAGATTTTTATATTTAGTAATAAAAAAACGTCGTATTTATGCGGCATGTGGCATTTCGCAAATGCCTAATACTATATCAGGAAGAAAGGAAAAAACATAAATATATGTTTCGAAAAACAATTTTATATTTATGTTAGGAATTATTAAAATGCCAAGAAAAGGTGAAAACATATACAAGAGAAAAGATGGTCGATGGGAAGGCAGATATATAAAGAGTCGTAATTCTGATGGAAAGGCTGTTTATGGTTATGTTTATGCACGAAGTTATCGAGAATTGAAAACTAAACTAAATGATATTCGCACGAATACTACAAAATATATTAAAACAAGTGAAAATACCGACTATTCTATGTTTACTTTTGAAAAAATATCTCATGAATGGATGGAATCTAAATATGTGCATATTAAGGAGTCAACATATATGAGATATACTTTTTTGCTAAACAATTATATAAATTGTACAATAGGTAATTATAGTATTTCATCAATTACTGCTCACCATTTAGAGGATTTGAGTATTATGTTGCTTACAGAAGGGGGAAAGAATAAACAAGGTTTATCTTCGAAAACCGTATTAGACATTATTAGTTTAGTTAAAAGTATTCTGCGTTTTTCTGTATCTCGAGGGTATTCTTCAGCATATACCGGAAGCTCTGTTCATATCAAACAGGAGGCTAAAGAAATGAGAGTTCTTTCTAGAAAAGAGCAACAGATTTTAACAATAAATACAATTCATTCGAATAATTTGAAGGATATAGGTATTTTGATATGCCTCTATACAGGAATTAGAATCGGTGAATTATGTGCTTTACGATGGGACGATATTTCTATTTCAGAAAAAACCCTTACAGTCCATAATACACTTCAAAGAGTCAAGTCATCTGAAATGGGCGGAGAGAAAAAAACAAAGATTATATTATCATCTCCTAAAAGTAAATGTTCACTTAGAACAATACCGCTTCCAGATGAGTTGATTGATGTTTTAGTTCCGATACAAACGGATTCTATGCATTATGTGTTAACTGGTTTCTCTGATAAATTTGTTGAACCAAGGTCGATGCAAAATCATTTTAAAAAAATTATTAAAAAATGTTGTATCAATGATGCTAACTTTCATTGTTTACGTCATAGCTTTGCAACACGTTGTGTAGAAGTTGGATTTGATATAAAAAGTTTAAGCGAAATATTAGGACATGCAAATGTAAATATTACTATGAATCGTTATGTTCATCCAACAATGGAATTAAAAAGACAAAACATGGAGCGTCTTTCGGATTTATTTGCCGTCAAATAATATCGTCAAATATTGCGAAATTAGGTTATCTAGGGATTTTATCGGTATTTATCATAAAGTAAGATACTTTACGAAAAAAATTCCACAGACTTCTATTTCGCCAATAATGAAAATGGAGGTATTTATCATGAGTGATGAGTTTAACAACAGTGGAGTTACTGGAGAAGTAGTAACTCAGTCTACGACGTCAGACAAAAGTAAGGTTGCGGCTGCTTTATTAAGTTTCTTCCTTGGTATGTTTGGAATACATAGATTTTACCTTGGAAGAGTAGGATCTGGGGCAGTAATGCTTATTTGCACAGTGCTTGGTTGGCTTACAGCGGGCATTATAATTGGGTTTGGTCTGATCGCTTTAGTTGCCATTTGGGATTTGATTGATTTTATTCGCATTCTTTGCAATAGCTTAGTAGACGCCCAGGGACGCAAACTGAAATAAGCAGTGCTTAGGATACGATTATCAACTTTTATCAAACCGATTAACGTGGTAATAAACGCACGGACAAAGCTTTGAGTCTCTCTTATGAGAAAAGGAGTTTTACCGTGCGTCTTTTTATAATAGGTAGGTGCACATATGGTAACAGAAACTCAAATGCTCTCACAAATTGAAGCAGCAAATCAGTTTATTGATAAAAACTATTTGGAAAGTCTTAAGGAATATCGAGTACATCCTTTGGATGAACACTTCAAAAAACATAACTTAACAAGATTATATCACATTAACAAAATTATATACGACAAGGACGAAGATATTAACGAAAAATTAGTTAGTGTGTTTCATTCAGTAATGCCATTTTGTAAAAATATTCTTTTAATATTAAAAGGTAATGTGAATGCTGTAGATTTGTATTTAGGTATTCGTTCTTCACAAATTAGTACTGCTGCAACAGCAAGCGATGTTTTACATGATTCTTTTCTTGGTAATTTTCCAGGAAGCAGAATTAATGCTGTTAAGCCTGCTGAATTACAAACACTGTTTTCTGATGGAGAAACGACAAATTCTACGAAAAATATAGCATATGTTAATATTCTCCCATCTGAAAGATCATCAAAACAAGGTGATTATATCCAAGGATTAGAAAAGTTTATTGATACAATGCGAGGAAACGAATATACTTGCGAAATAATAGCGTCTCCTATTCAGGAAAGGGAAATAGAATCTCGATTGAATGGATTTGAAGAATTATATTCGGCTTTGTTTCCTTTTTCTAAAAAAACAAGCTCCCATGGACATAATGAAGGTAGTACTTTAACAGAAGGTATTACAGAAAGCATTTCGGATTCGATTTCTAAAGGTATATCAAAGGCAACCGGACATTCAGAAGGATATACACATGGGAAAAATTCAGGCTTTAATATGGGGCTGCATATGTTGTTGGATTTTGGTGTATCGAGTGGGACAAACGAAGGATGGTCAATGGGATCAAATGAAGTAAGTGCAAATAGTGATACGAATACACGAACAGATTCCTCAGCTAGACAGAAATCAACATCTAAAACCAGTGGAACGACAGACAATTTAACCATTGAATTTAGGGATAAGAGTATAGAAGATCTTCTTGAAAAAATTGACAGACATATAAAAAGATTGAAATTGGGAAGTTCGTATGGTGTTTGGGAAGTAGCATCCTATTTCATTTCAAAAGAGAAAAAAACTGCTGCTATTGCGGCAAGTACATATCGATCATTGCTGTTGGGGGAGGAAACAGGGATTGAAAAGCCGAATTTTACTTTGTTTGATAGCATGGATAATGAAACTGCTATTATACAAGAGTCATTATGCTATTGTGAACATCCAGAGTTTTTAATACCTTTTTATGATGCTACAACTGGTGAAAATCATGTCCGATATTTATCACCTTCCAGCTATATCAATGGAAAAGAATTAGCATTGCTAATGAACCTGCCAAGAAAATCAGTCAACGGAATTATGGTGACAGAAATGGCTGAATTTGGAAGAAATATACTTACAAATTTTCCGCATAAGCAGAGAGAAATAGAAATGGGACATATTTTCCATATGGGTCAAAAAGAGGATGCTCTTGTTTCACTGAATATTGACAGTTTAACTTCTCATTGCTTTGTTACAGGTTCAACTGGTAGTGGTAAATCTAATACGATTTACAAAATGATCGAAGAGATAAGCAAGGAGCCGTATAATATTCCGTTTTTAGTAATTGAACCAGCAAAGGGAGAATATCGGAATGAATTCCGTAAAATCAGAAATATAAATTTATTTAGCACAAATCCACAAATTGACCAGATGTTAAAATTAAATCCATTTTCATTTTGTGAGGGTATTCATATTTTAGAACATTTGGATCGAATTGTTGAAATATTCAATGGCTGCTGGGAAATGTATGCTGCAATGCCAGCAATTTTAAAAGAAGCTATAGAAGAGGCTTACGTGAATAAAGGCTGGGATTTACTTAATTCTGTCTTTATAGGAGATGGTGAACCAGTCTTTCCAACATTTATAGATGTTCTTCAGGAATTACCTAGAATAATTAATAGTTCCGAATATTCGGCTGATACAAAAGGTGATTACATTGGTGCACTCGTAACTCGAGTTAATTCTATGACCAATGGTATTTATGGTCAGATATTCTGTGATGAATTTGAAGTAGACAGTAAGACTTTATTTGATGAAAGCACAATAGTGGATTTAAGTAGAGTAGGTTCATCTGAAACAAAATCTTTGATTATGGGTGTTTTGGTTTTAAAATTGACTGAATATCGATTGGCCAATGCAGATAGAGGTAATTCTTCACTTAAGCATCTGACAGTATTAGAAGAGGCTCATAACATACTAAAAAACGCAAAGAATGTACAAAATACTGCTGGAAATAATGTAGTTGCAAAATCTGTAGAGATGATAGTGAATAGTATTGCAGAAATGAGAACTTATGGGGAAGGGTTTGTTATTGTTGATCAGTCACCAACCTCTGTCGATATTGCCGCTATTAAGAATACAAACACAAAAATAATAATGAGATTACCGGAAGAAGAAGACTGTAAAATTGCAGGACGCTCTGTTTCGTTATCTAATGAGCAGATCGATGAACTGGCAAAATTGGAAACAGGTGTGGCAGTTGTTATGCAAAACAATTGGTCGGAGCCAGTACTCTCAAAAATTAATGAAGCCAGACATCCTTATGAAGGGCATGAGCAGCCGGTTACTTTTAGTAAACTCAAGGAATTTAGAAGTATGATCCTTTGCGAACTTATTAATCAGTTTGAAATAACTGAAGAACAAGACATAAGTAAGGTTATACGTAAGGTAGAAGAGTTTGATATTCTTCCTTCTAAGAAGGCAGAGATGCTTAGGATGCTTGTTCAATTTAATAGAATAATGACAACTGGTTATGACAGTATTTTGTTCGGAAGAACAATGTTGCGATTGATTGGATGTAATGACGCATTCAGAAAAGCTGAAAAATATCTGGAGTATCAGACGGACGAAGAAGGTAACTATGTTGATAGGTATACCCAAGAGTCGTTATCTGAATGGAATACATATATAAACAATGCTATGTCCCAATATGTAACAGTTGAAAATGAATATAGAGAAATAGTGCGTCAGTATATTCTGCATTCAAAAAAGTTTGAGCAGCATTCTATCAGCTACAGCATTCTGTATAGACAGATATATACACAGATTAGATAAAGAGGAGGAAAACGTTATGAATCATATAATAATCCGTTATTCATATCTCTCGGTTAAAGCTGAGGTGACTATGAACGGAGAAAAGGTAAGTCCATATAGTAAGTTGTCTACGACGTTAAACAGTCCGTTTTTGGAAACATTTGAAAGAATAATTCCAGAACTGGATAACGAAATTTTTGATGATTATGTAATTGATTTTTACGGAACATCGTTTCAGTACAAATTATTGGAAAGAACATCTGCAAAATCTGAATTCTGCAAGGAAATTCGCTTCAATGAAATTGATTCGTTAATTTCGAAAGAGGAATTAATGACAAGATTTTTTAAAATAAGTAATCAGTGCAGAATTTCTGTTGATAAGCCGGATCCTTTGTTGATTTATAATCTGGCAAATGTATCTATACCGCAGAATAGCGAATTTGTGACCACTGACAATCCTAATGCTGATATTGGCATTTTTAGCTCAATGGCAGATATTCAGTTAACAGTGCGTATTCTAGTGGTGATTGCGGGTGATTTGTTTGCACAGGATGAGGCAGGAAGAACTGTACTTAGTATTCCTGAAGAGAACATGAACGAATTTTGGGATTATGTTAATTTAGAATACTATGTTCGTCCCTCTATTATGGAGTATATGACGGCATTACGTTATGCTCCTTTATCGGCTGTTCAGAAAGTTGAGCTGGAATTTATAAAGAACAATACTTCGCAGTATTTTGTCGGCGATATTCCGGCTAAATTAGATATGGGAGAAACAGTGACAATCGATTTTGCAAGTTTTCCGAAGGATGCATTTACCTTAAGAAGCGAAAATATCGGAGTGCTATATTGCAGTGACTCTCAAATTACGGCTATCGCTGGTGGTGCGACGAACATCTTAATTGCAAATAAAAATGGTGAGACTGTAGCTCAGAAGCAGATAGTGGTTATAAGTCATAATTATGTTGAAGAAATTCGCTTGATCCCTCGCTTTGAATATTTGAAAAAAAACGAGCATAATAAGATTGACGTGATTATTACCCCTCTGAATGGTGAAGATGCAAATCAACTTGTCTGGAATAATTCTAATCCCAGAGTTGTTCAGGTTGATGAGAATGGCAATATTTATGCCATTTCAGATGGAATGGCAACAATTACTGTTTCAGGTCATTCTGCAAGTGCAACATTAACGGTTGAAGTAAAGCCTGAACTCCAGGGTCTGTATTTTTTACAGCAGTCTGTGCGTCTTAAGTGTGGAGAAACTGTGATCATTGATTGCGAAATGACACCTTCTGATGCACCTACGGAGAACCTCACATGGGAACTTGACAATAAAACCATTGCATCTATTAATCCATCTAAAACAGGTAAAAGATGTCAGGTTATTGCATCAACCAGTTACGAAGGTAAAGGTAATGTTCGTTGTTATGATTCTGTTTCTAAATTAGGTGCCATTTGCAACATTGAGGTTATTTCTAAGGTTAAACAGGGGGTGGCTGGAAAACTTGCATTGAGGTGTTGGCTGCTTGGTATTATCATGCCATTCTTGCTACCGATATCTGCTATTGCGGGTATTTATGGTATTATATGTGATATAGAACCAGAACATAAAATGAGATACATTGTATGTACTGTAGGAAGTATCCTTACATTGCTCTTTTGGATTTCTATTGGTATGGGTTAAGAGGTTGGAGGTAGTAATGCGTTGGTTTGGAAATAGAAATCGGGAAGGACATGGAAAGGAAAATACAGAGGTTAAACCAAGAAACCAAATCTTACAGACATCATTAGATAAAGAAAAACCATCTAAATCTTGGGAACTTTCACCGGAACAAAAGAAAGCAATAAATAAAGGAGAAGTTGAGATAGGTAAAAAATATAGTAATGCAGAAAAACTCAAGCTCAAACGACCACAGGACACCGATGATTATAAAGAAGAGCAGCAGAAACAGCTTGGAGATGGGAGTTTGGTTCAAGAGAGATTTAAATAAAAACATTATTGGTATAAAATATTGGAGGTAAAAGATGAGCTGGTTTGGAAATAGGAAGTATGAAGGTCATGAAGCGGAAACACCAGAAGTAAAACCAAGAAATCAGATTCTGCCGACTCCAGAGAAAGAAACTCCGGAGTCTAAAGGAAAACTGGACAGGTTTCAGGACAAATCACCAGAAAAACAAAAGCAGATTTTAAATGAGACGTCTCAGGTGGCAAAAGACCATCAGAAACTTGATAGACCGAATGCTTCATCAAATGAAGGAGATCCGTCAAAGGGACAGAAACAGCTTGAACGTGGGCATGAAATGGAGCGAGAGTAAGTGAGCAAAATAGGAAGTTTCGAAAGTGCAGAGAATCTGGAATCAGGTAAATTATCAAAAAACTTGGAGGGACTTTGTATTCCGACAGAAAATGACAGAAAGAAACTGGATGTATCCAAACCATCTTCTTCATTGGAGAGGAAGAATCCTTCGCATGTAAAAGACATGAGTGATCGAGAAAAGATTGCTTATTATCGAAGGAATGGAATGGATTCATTGGCAGATAATCGTAATGCCATTATGCGAGGGAACGAAGGAAATGGTGAAAATCAGCGGCTTACAAAACTGAATTCTCACAATTATGATAAGTTGGCTCGTGCTAGAGGATTAGCTCCTGAGAGCACAAAAGGGACGAAAGAATCATTTGCTAAGTGGAGTCCAGAAGCAAAACCTGGCTCTGAAACCTCAGATGATTCACTCAGAAATCACTCTGTTCTGACACGACATGCCCCTGAGGGTGAGAAAGCTAAAGTCACAGGAAATAGGCCTAGCGAGGGAGCCGAACCAAGTGGAGTATTTACCTCAAAAGGTTTCCCAGAAGCATCAGACAAACGGAAAAAAGATTTTGCACTACCTACGAGTAATAGTGCTGAAAATGTCCGTCCGGTAGAACTTTCAAGACCACAAAACATAATGGTTGGTCAAGTTGGACCACAAAAGCAGTTCGAAAACAAAGGTGACGAAATTCCAAGAAGTGGTGGCGGGCGTCAAATTGTGACTGACGGAGGCTTCAAAGGAAGGGATATCAATGGAGATGGTAAAAAAGAGCCGGCACTAAGATATACGAATAATCCTGCTGATAAGAGAGAGAAATAAGTATGTTTAGGATTGGCAATATTAAAAGTTCAGATAATTTTGAACAGAGTAAACCAGTGGAAAAAAAGGATATTTCATGCCATTTGAATCTGACAAGCAAGGCGTTCATGCTTCTGATAGTTCATATAGCAAACTAGATTTCGACGGGCAGATGCCTCTGCCTGTAATTGTCACAGGCGAAAATTATTTTATGAGTATTTATAAAATAAAATGATGGAGAATAAAACAATGCACATAGGATTAGTTTTGTCTGGTGGTATGGGAAAAGGTGCTTACCAGGTGGGTGCTCTTACTGCCATAAATGAATTTTTTAGACCGTCAGATTTTGAATATGTAAGTGCAGCATCTGTAGGTGCTCTCAATACTTATGCATATCTTACTAATAAGCTGACAGAAGCAAAAAGAGTATGGGAATCTGTAAATTTCAAAGGTAAAAACCGCTTTATTACATCTGTATTAAAGAGTTCTTTTCTGCAGGATACAATAACTACTATTATTTCGAAGGAGGCTATTACTAATAATTTTTATGTTCCCCTGTTAGATTTGGCAAATAAAGAATTGGATTATTATAATTTCAAAGATATTCCACCTATGGAAATAGATGCATATTTACGTGCAAGTATTGCAATGCCCTTTTACAATAAAGGGATTAGTGTAGGTGAGAAAATTCTTTATGATGGTGCCATTGTCGATAACATTCCTATATTTCCAGTACTTAGAAACGATTTGGATTATGTTATTTGTATTTATTTCGATGATTTTAACTATATATTTGAAGATGATTCTGCTGATAACAGAATTATTAAACTTACATTTCCTGATGATAAAATAATCTCTAATTCGATTAATGTTAACCATAATGCAATTATATATATGATAAATGAAGGATATAGTCGAACAAGGAGGCTCTTTTCAGATATTTTCTCGAATGGAACAGATGATCTTGAAACAATTTATTGTAAAATAGAACAGAATAATTTACATGAGCTAAATAAGAAGAAAAGAATTACTGGTGACGTATTGGTAACAAATATGAATAAAGTAGTAAAAAAAATAGTTAGAAACAAACGAATATTAAGAGGACAATGTGATGAGAATCAATGGATTTAGTGGAACAAATCCGCAGATAGGAACAATGGGAATGACACAGGGAGAATGATTCTGTAAGTAAAAATATTCAGAATCAGATTGCAAATGCAAAAATAACAGGAAACCTATTTACTTTCGCCGGAAAAAGATGTAATATGGTTAGGAGAAACTAACACAAGATAGATACATAAAATTGCTTTGGAGAAAGGAATAGAGAATGATTGTAGAATTTAGAAATGTTGTAAAAGAATATGGAAGCGGAGACGCGGCATTTAAAGCAGTTGATAATGTAAGTTTTGGGATAGAAGAAGGAGAGTTTGTTGTCATTCTGGGACAGTCCGGTGCGGGAAAATCAACAGTGTTAAATATGCTTGGAGAAATGGATGTACCGACAAGCGGAAGTGTAATTGTGGATAATGCAGATATATCAGGTATGAATGATAAACAGCTTAGTAAATACTGGGCAGATAAAATTGGATTTATTTTCCAGCTTTATAATCTGATACCAAGTCTTACATCATATGAAAATATAGCTCTAGTAGACAGTAAATTAATTAGCTAGACTAATGTCTTCTTTGCCAAAGTTATCCATTTTATATTTCCAATGGTAAACTACTGGAACTTCAT
>ERZ773104.2530-NODE-2530-length-20194-cov-6.410646_pt1 | contig 20194 bp, 20 predicted proteins | sample MGYA00511920_ERZ773104 | MGnify/ENA primary metagenome ERZ773104 (study PRJEB29015, sample SAMEA2737857) | human gut metagenome | biome: human gut; feature: human-associated habitat; material: faeces | place: China | collected 2012 ...
GGTTCTCCCTCCCCGTGCCCCGCCCTTCCAAAAACTTTTGCCGGTGAGCCTGTGCCGGGATGGTAAGTCTGCGTGTGAACCACGCGAAGAGCAACGGTAGTGTAGGCTCGCAGAAGCAAACATTCCGTGTCAGTACCCGCAAATAGCCGTGTTTGAATGGCAGACTAGGCGACAACAGGGAAAAAACAGGGGAGTCATAACACGCTGTTTTAGGGGGCTCAGCTGACAGGAGAACGCAGGCACGGCCGCTTTCTGGTGGCTGCCAGAGCTTTTTAGAAAGAGCTTCCTCGCATCAGATGGACACAGGAGCATTTATCCCTGAATGGGGACATCCTGACCAAGCTGCGAAAGTTACAAAAAAAGACTGCCTGCGATGCAGACAGTCCTGAGAGCGGTTTTTGGGGAAGGAGGGGGCGAGGGGGAGGGAACCCCTTTTTTCCGCCAGGAAAAGGGGTTCCCTCCCTCTCAAAAGGTTTTTCTAGTCCTTTTTCTGGTCCTTGAGCATCTTCACGGCGCAGAACTTGCCGCACATGGCGCAGACATCTTCGTGCTTGTGGTCTTCACGGCGCTTGTCCAGCTGCTGGGGATCCAGCGCGGCTTCGCGCATCATGTCCCAGTCCAGGGCCTTGCGGCCGGCGTTCATGGTGGCTTCGCGGCGCACGGCACGTTCGCGGCCCAGGGCCACTTCGCCCACATGAGCAGCCACGCGCGAAGCCATGACACCGGCGCGCACGTCTTCTTCATTGGGCAGGGTCAGATGCTCGGCCGGGGTCAGGTAGCAGAGGAAGTCCACACCGGCTTCCACGCCCAGGGCACCGCCGATGGCACCGGCGATGTGGTCGTAGCCCGGGGCGCTGTCGCAGCACAAGGGGCCGAGGACATAGAGGGGGGCGTTGTTGGTCAGGCGCTTGATGCCCTGGATCTGGGTGCGGACCTGGTTCATGGGCACATGGCCGGGGCCTTCGATCATGCACTGCACGCCCTGTTCCAGAGCATACTTGGCCAGACGGCCCAGGGTGATGACTTCTTCCCATTGGGCGGCGTCACCGGCATCCACGCCCGCGCCGGGGCGCAGACCATCGCCCAGGGACAGGGTGACGTTGAACTGGCGGCACACGTCGATGAGACGGTCGAAATATTCCAGCAGGGGATTTTCCTTGCCGTTTTCCAGCATCCAGCGGGCCAGCATGGAACCGCCACGGGAGACGACGCCCATGACGCGATCCTGTTTGACGGCCATTTCCGCGCCGCGCTTGGTCAGGCCGCAGTGCACGGTCATGAAGTCCACGCCCTGGCGGGCCTGCTTTTCGATCTCGGCGAACAGATCGTCAGGCTGCATGCTGGCGATGTCCCGGTCATTGTCCAGGATCTGCTGGCCCACGGAATACATGGGCACGGTGCCCAGCGGGCGGGGGCAAGCGGCCAGCATGCCCGTACGGATGGCATCCAGATCCCCGGCGATGGAAAGATCCATGACCGTATCGGCTCCGGCTTCCAGGGCCACGGCCAGCTTGCGTTTTTCGGTGTGCAGACAGTTGCACAGCGGCGAGGTGCCGATATTGGCGTTGACCTTGATGCGCGAGGGCTGGCCCACGACGATGGGCGCCAGGCCGGCATGGGCGGGGTTGCCCAGCAGGACCATGCTGCCGGCTTCGATGGCGCTGGTGATGGTTTCAGGGGCAAGGCCCTCTTCCTGGGAAAGGGCGGCCAGATGCTGGTCCAGAAGGCCGCGCAGGGCGGCGTTACGGGAGAGGATGGAAGACATGGGTTGCATCCTTGGGTTTGGACGCAGGGCGCAAAAAAAGCCACAACCTGTTTTTCGCGGGTGCGGCTCAGCTTCCCTACGGCAGTGCGAACTGCGTCAGGTTCACAGGGTCTGGGACTATCCCACTCTCAGCCGTGCAACTGCCGTTCACGGCTCCCCTAGCTGGCGGGCACTGTAGCGGGCTTTGCCCCGGCTGTAAAGTGAGGCCCAGAGGGGGCGGCTTGCAATAGCCGGGCAACTGGACTAGGGTCAGGCTTCATCGCCCTCTGATACGGACGTCCTTTCAGGATGCGTGCCGGGAGCGATCTTTGCTCAGGAGGCAAGCGGACGGGCTTGGGGCCCGTTATTGGATGCCGAAGGCGGCAATGAGATGATGCCTCCTGAGCCCAGAGGAGAGCATGCAGCGCAAACGTTATCTCACCCCCCTGACATGGCCGGCCATCTCCTTTGCGGCCATGATCCTGCTGGGGACACTGGCCCTGTGCCTGCCCGTCTGTCATGGCGAGGGCGCTTCCCTTTCCGTGGTGGATGCTGCGTTCCTGTCCACTTCCGCCGTCTGTGTGACCGGTCTGTCCCCGGTGGACATCAGCCGGGTGCTGAGCCCTGTGGGGCAGGGGGTGCTGCTCGTGCTCATCCAGGTGGGCGGTCTGGGCGTCATGACCTACACCAGCCTGATCTTCCTCCTGTGGCGCAAGCAGGTGCCCTTCACCAGCCGCGAGGCCGTGAGCCAGGCCCTGCTGGGCGGGGATTTCAATATGAGCCAGTTCCTCCTGCAGGTGGTGTGCATCGTCCTGGGGGTGGAACTGCTGGCCGCGTTGGTGCTCTTCCTGCACGACCCGGTGTTCTTTCATCCGTTCAGCGCCCTGTTCCATGCGATCTCGGCCTTCTGCAACGCCGGTTTTGCTCTGGCGCCGGACAATATGGTCGCCTTTCGGGAAGACGGCCTGGTCTGCATGGTCATCTGTACCTGCATCGTCCTGGGGGGTATCGGTTTCGGCGTGCTGCGGGAATGCCTGGGCATTTTGAGCCGGGGACGTCTGGCGCCGGTGACGAGCCTGAGCCGCCTGAGCCGTCTGGTCATCAATACCAGCCTGTTCCTCATCCTGGCCGGGGCGCTGCTGATCTTCGTGGTGGAATGGCGCCGTGCCGGCAACGAAGACCTGGTGGGGGACGGCCTCCACCTGTTCCTGATCTCGCTCTTCCATTCCATCTCCGCCCGTACCGCCGGGTTCAATATGGTGGACATGGCCAACTGGAGCCACGCGAGCCTGATGGTCCTGATGGTCCTGATGTTCATCGGCGGCGGGCCGGGGTCGTGTGCCGGCGGCATCAAGATCGTGACCTTCCGTCTGCTGGTGGGCTATGTGGTCGCCCAGGTGCGCGGGGATCGCCAGATCGTCTTCCACAAGCGGGGCGTACCGCCGGAGAACCTGACGCGGGCCCTGACGCTCTTTTTGCTGTACACGCTGAGCATCTTCTTTTCCGTCTTTTTGCTGACCATCACGGAAAACGGCATCCTGCACCGGGTCGAGGGACAGAGCATGGCCTTCGTCAACCTGCTGTTCGAGGTGGTCTCGGCGCAGGGCACCGTGGGGCTGAGCGTCAACCTGACCCCCGAGCTGACCAGTGAAGGCAAGTGCATCCTGATATTCAACATGTTCGCCGGCCGGGTGGGGCTGCTCTCCCTGCTGCTGGCCCTGCGCAGCCTGCAGCCCAAAAAGGCCTACGCCTACGCGGAAAGCCAGCTGCCTGTGGGCTAAACCGGAGAAAGATCGTTTTGAAGGGGCACGGCAAAGACCGTGTCCGCGGCTGTTCCCGACGCCGCCCCTGCGGGCGGGCATCGGCGCCATCGTGACAAGGAGCCTGCATGGCAGAGAAAACTTTGGAAATCGGCATCATCGGTCTGGGAAAATTCGGCCTGCGCATGGCCACGACTCTGGCTTCCATGGGCCATACGGTCATCGGCATCGATACGTCCGATGCCCGTGTGCAGCTGGCCGAAGAGCTGCTGGACACGGTCTACAAGGCCGACGCCACCAGCCTGAGCGTCCTGCGCTCCCTGCACGTGCAGGATCTGGACTGGGTGGTCATCAGTGTGGGCGAGGGGGTGGAACAGTCCCTGAGCATCACGCTCAACGTCCAGGAGCTGGGCGGCCCCAAGATCTGGGTCAAGGCCTCCAACGAGGAGCACAAAAAGATCCTGCAGCGCCTGCATGTGGACAGGGCCATCGTGCCCGAGATGGAAGCCGCCGTCATGGCCGCGCACCAGCTGTGCCATCCGGGCATGCTGGACCTGATCCCCAAATACGGCGGCATCGCCATCCAGGAACTGCGCGTCGACAACTGGCACGGGCGCACGCTGGTGGACCTGAACCTGATCCAGTCTTTCGGGGTCATGGTCATGGGCATCCGTCCGGCAGGCGAGCGCGCCTTCCAGTTCGTCCCGCCGGCACTCACCGTGCTGCACAAGGGCGATACGCTGGTGGTGGCCGGCAGGGCCGATGCCGTGCGCAAGCTGGAGCCGTAGCCTGCCTTGCTGCTGTTGACCAATACAAAAGGACGCCGTGATGGCGTCCTTTTTTTCGTTCAGCTGTCCAGCAGGACCCGTGTCAGGATGGAGAAGCCCGACAGGCCGATGACGACGGCCAGCAGGCGCTGGAAGCTGGCCTCGCCGATCTTGCGGGCCAGGGGATAACTGATGACCAGGCCCGCGCCGCAGCCCAGCAGGCAGGGGATCAGGCCCTGGATCACGGGCCCGGTGTAATAGCCCGCCAGATATTGCATGAGGACCAGAGGCAGGGAGAGTCCCAGGAAGTACAGGCTGATATTGCCGCGTGTGCGGTCCTTGTCCCAGTGGGCCAGCTGGGCATACATGCCGATGGCTGGGCCGCCGAGGCCGCTCACGGCCTGGATGAATCCGGCCACGGCCCCGCTGACGGATCCCCAGAGCAGGGGGGAGCGCAAAGGGCCCGGCCGGTGGGCGAGCAGATGCCAGATCATGTGGGCCATGAGCATGAGCCCCAGACCTATCTGCAGGACGCGCGCGGGGATGAGCGGCAGCAGGGCCACGCCCAGCAGGGCTCCGGGGATGGTGCCCAGGAGCAGTAGCCGCAGATCGGCCATGCGGTAATAATGGCGGAACTGCCAGCCAAGGATGGCAGGCAGCGGGATGCAGATGATGCAGGTGATGAGGGAGGCCGTCTTGATGTCCGTGACCAGCAGGACGATGGGCAAGGCGAAGATGCCCGCGCCCAGTCCGCTGATGCCGTTGACGATACCGCCCAGGGTCCAGCCCGTGAAGCAAATGAAGAATGATATCCAGTCCATAAAGATGGCTATACGGGGCTGTTGTGGGCTTGTAAAGCTGTCCGTCCGGCGGCTTTTTCCGGGGCGGGCACGGGGCAGGGGCGTGCCCAGACCGGCAGATCGCGCCAGAAGGCGGTCAGGCGGCGTTCCTGGAGTTTCCAGTCAGGGGAGACCTTGGCCAGTGTCTGCCGGTAGGCCGGGGAATGATCCATATGACGCAGGTGGCACAGCTCGTGCCAGCACAGGTGGTCCAGAAGGGAAAGGGGCAGCAGGACGGCACGCCAGTTGAGGCTGATGCTGCCGCCGTCACGGGCGCTGCAGCTGCCCCAGCGACGGCGCTGGTCCCTGACGGTGACCCGGGCGACGGTGAGGCCTCCCCGTCGGGCGAGCTGTTGCAGGTAGGGCGGCAGCAGCTTTTCCGCCTGCCGGCGGCACCAGTGGCGCAGCAGCAGGGCGGCGTCTTCCGGCGCAGCAACGGCATAGAGCCGGAGTTCTTCATGCCGGACCAGGGCCAGCAGGCGCTTGCTGCCGGAGCGCAACAGCAGGGGAGATTCCGTGCAGGAAGGCGTCTGGCGGCGGCCCTCGGCCAGCGGCCCGGCGGAAATGACCCTCAGGGCCGTACCGCGCAGGGGCAGGAGGAGGTTTTCAGGCACGACGAGCGGTGCGGGCGCGGGACAGGCGGGAAGGTGACGTTCCAGCCAGGGCAGGAAGGAAAACAGCAGGGCGGGCAAGGCCGTGGCGGGCATGGCGGCAGGCACGGTCAGGAGCAGGCCCCTGTCCGGGCTCAGGCGCAGGCGCAGGTTCCGGGCCCGGGCGGAAGGTATGAGGCGTGCCACATGACGGCTGCCGTTCGCCAGAATGAACAGGACGGAGCGTTCGTCATCGAGAAGCTGGATGGAAGAAGGAGCGAAGAGGGGCTGCATGCCGCAAGCTTGCCACAGCTGTTGCGGGGCTGCAAACACGATATTGTAAAAAATATATGAATGATTTCAAAATATTAGTATAAATATGCTTGTTTTTTTGTGGATTTGGCGCTATGCAGGTCACAGGCAGCCCGATAATTTTTTTCGGGAAAGTGGAAAAAGTGCTTGCTTTTGTTAATGAGATTTATTATCAATAACTCAACGGGGAACGGAACAAGACCTCCTCAACAACAAGCACATCAACAGAGCCACGGCTCGGGAGACAGCATATGAAATCTTTGAAAGGTACCCAGACCGAGAAAAACATCCTGACCGCTTTCGCCGGTGAATCTCAGGCCCGCAACCGTTACGACTTCTTTGCTGCCAAAGCCAAAAGCGATGGCTACGTCTTGGTCCGCGACATCTTCCAGGAAACCGCCCTGCAGGAAAAGGAACACGCCAAGCGCCTGTTCAAGTTCCTTGAAGGCGGCGATGTGGAGATCGTGGGTGCTTTCCCTGCCGGCATCATCGGTGCCACCGAAGCCAACCTGCTGGCCTCCGCTGCCGGTGAAAACCACGAGCACACGGAAATGTATCCTTCCTTCGCCGCTGTGGCCGAAAAGGAAGGTTTCTCCGAGATCGCCGCTGTGATGCGCAACATCGCCGTGGCCGAAGCCTACCACGAAAAGCGCTTCCTGGCCCTGGCCAAGGACATCAAGGAAGGACGCATGTTCATGCGTGAAAAAGCCACCGTGTGGCGTTGCCGCAACTGCGGTTGCCTGGTGGAAGGTACCCACGCTCCCGACCTGTGCCCGGCCTGTGCCCATCCCAAGGCCCACTTCGAAGAACTGAACTACACCTTCTAGTCCTTTCCTGACGTAGCCTGCCCGCTACAGTATGGATACCCGGGGCCGTGGCATGATACCGCGGCCCTTTCACAGCATGCAAAAAAGGCCATCCCTTCTTGGAGGGATGGCCTTTTGTTGTTCAAGGGGCCTGTCTCCGGCGGCAGAGGCCGAAGTGGTACGAGGGCTTTTTTATGTGGGGTGCGAGCTGAAAGAGCCGTCTCCACCGGAATGCCCTGGGGATGCTGCGAGACAAAAGCAGACAAAGAAGGCCGGACAAGCCAGTGACCGGCGCTTTGCCGGGGCCGTCTGCCATACTGTGCCCTTTCGGCATCACGCAGCGCCAGCGACCGCCTCCCCTATCCGCCAGTTTTTAGGGCAGGCGCGGCCCCTGGCCCGAGAACAGATCGAAGTTGTTGCCCAGGCGTCCGGCGCCGTTGAGCAGGGTCTTGCTCAGGGAAAGATAGTCCGTGCTGCTTTTGCTGCGCAGCTGCCGTTCCCTGGCCTGGGATCCCTGTGCGGCATTGCGCTGGTTCCAGGCCTGGACTTCCTGATTGTAGGCCGCGCGTTCTCCCTGTTCCTCGATGGACAGAGCGTCCAGTTCTCCTTTTTCCCGCAGGTCCAGCTGGCTGTCCAGCTGGCTGCCGCTGTCGATCTGCGCCCCCGAGGCCCCGGCCTGTGCCCGCTGCTTGCCGACCAGCAGGGACGTTTCCTGCCGTTTGCGCACCGCCGCATCGTAACTGTCGGCCCGGGTCTGCCGGGCTTCTTCCTCGGCCATGCGGGCATTCTCTTCCGCCACCTGCGCATTGCGCCGGGCCATGTCGGCGGAGAATTCCGCCTGTTTGCGCTGCTCTTCCTGACGGCTCACGGCACTCCAGGTGCCCACGGCGGTGCTGGCAAGGGTCACGGCGGCCCCCAGCAGGGCCGCGGTACTGCTGGCCACGGCCATCAGCGCAGCTCCTTGTGCCAGACGCTTTCCGTATGGCGGGCCCCCAGACGGCGATACAGGGCGTCACAGGGGCGGGAGGACGGAGAGCTGTACTGGATCACATCCGCGCCGCGTTCCCTGAGCCCGGCCTCGGCCGTGTGCAACAGCCGCAGGACGGTCAGGCCCTTGCGGGCGGCCGGGGCCAGATACAGTCCGTCCAGGGCGGCCAGACGTTTGCCCTGACGGTGCGGGCAGTCCGTAAGGGTGAAGGCGGCGTAGCCCTGCAGCTTGCCGGAACCATCCCGGGCCGTCACCACATGCAGCATGCCCAGGCGCTCCCAGCAGGCATAGCGTTCCGTGTCCAGGGCATAGGCCTGCGGGCCGAACAGGGCGGCCTCGCTCTCGTCCCAGTGGGCCTGCAACAGGGGCGGCAGCTCCGGCAACAGGCGGGCGAGCGGTTCACAGTGACAATGGATCATGGTACCTCCTTGGTTTATATCTCCGCAAATTCCACATCCAGGCTCAGGGCCAGCAGATGGAAGGGCAGGGGGCGTTCCTGCACCAGCCAGATAGTGGCCGAGGGGCTGTGCCCTCCGACGGGCAAAAAATCCACATCGCCGCTGAAAGGCCGGCAGGCCTCATCCCAGCGCCGGGGCAGGAAGGGGATGTCGTAGAGTTCGTCGCGGCTGGCCCCGTAGCGGCCGCCCACGCTGCGGTACAGGCGCAGGCAGCAGCGGCCCAGCGCCCGTTGCCGTCCCAGCGTGCTGCCGGATTCGCCGTTGCCTTCCACGGGCAGGGGCGACAGGACCGAGGCATAGGCCAGGCCCGCCTGGACGATGCGGGCGGCAAAGGGCAGCCGGATGCGGCCCTGCCGCACCACGCAGCCTTCCACGGGGCTCCCGTCCGCCAGCACGGCCAACGACTGCCCTTCCAGATGGTCGAGCCCGTCCACGTCGTTTGCCGCTTCTTCCCGGCGGATACTCAGGCCGCAATCCACGAAGAAGGCTTCCTCCACAGGATCGCTGTCCTGCCACTGGGGGGCCAGGCGTTCCAGACAGTAGCGGCTCCCGCCGTCCGCATCCCGGCGGCGGACCACTAGCAGCAGTTCGTCGCTGTCCGGGCCGGAGATGCTGCACACGGACAGCACCTCGCCGGCCGTGGGGTGGCGGCTCCAGCCCCAGATGTCGTGCTCCTTGAGATAGGTCAGGGCCAGCAACAGGCCGTCGTCGCGCACGATCCAGAGCACGGACCCGGGTGTCTGCTGATAGGCCCACTGGCGCAGACGGTGGCCTTCGAACAGATGCGGGGCCAGGATGGAGAGGTCATTGCCCGCGTAGCCGTCTTTTTCCAGCGAATAGAACAGGTCGCGCACATGGGCGCCGTGGCGCTGCACATGCAGGATGGCATTGCCGATGATGATGGGCGCAAGGCCCGCGCTGCCCCAGTAGGACTGGGCCGTGATGGTGATGTTGCCCGGGGTGATGGCACTGCCGTTGCCGCTGGCCTTGTATTCGCTGCCCGAGGTACCCAGCAGCAGATCCCCGAAGCTGGCCGCCCAGGCGATGGCGTCGATGGAGCCGGACGCGATAAGGTATTCCACCGGGTCGTCGTCCTGCAGGGGGCGGGACTTGCGGAAGTTCTCGAAGTCCCCGCTGCGCGAAAGGTAGAAGGCCTGCGGGCTGTCGCGTGTGCCCGCCAGGACCATGCGCTGCTGGTGGAAGGCCACCACGGACGGATTGTTGCCGTCGGCGAACGGGTCCCAGTCCTCGCGCGGGGTATCGGCCGTGTCGGCCTGATAGTTGTTGTCCGAAAAGGTCGTGCCGCTGCTGACGCCGATGAAGCCGTAATAGCCTGCCTCCTCCCGGTAGATGTTGTATTCCGTGGCGCCTTCCACGGCTGTCCAGGAGATGTCCGTGCGGTTGCCCACCACCCAGTCGGAGGGATGTTTGCCGTCACAGCTGCCCGCCTCCGAGGCCAGCGACTGCTTGCCGTTGGCGTCCACGGCCACGATCTTGTACCGCAGCGTGTAGCCGAGCCCCGCGTCATCGTCGTTGTTGCCGCGCACGAACGTACAGTCGGGGGCCTGGGGAGCGGGCAGGCTGCTGTTGAGGGCCACGGCTTCCAGCGTCCAGCGGTACCCGTGGCTGCGGATGGCATTGTCGGGAAGGGGAGCTTCCGGATCACTGTCCGTACTGCGGACGAGCTTGTGCAGCGGATAGGCCGTGTGAGCCAGATAGACGGTATCCCCCACCTGGGCGGCGCAGATCTCCAGCAGATGCCGGGCCTCGTAGGGCGTGGGCAGGCGGGGGAGGGCCCCTGTCTGCCTGTCGAAGCCGTGGATGTCGGCGATGCACAGGGAATGACCGGAAAGGACGAGCACGAAGTTTTGCTCCGCCAGAGCATTGAAGCTGAAGGGCAGGAGCACGGCCTCATCCTCTAGGCTGCCCAGGAACAGCGTGCCGGGGCGGCGGCGTACGTCACCGTGCAGGCCGGGCAGCATGTTCTCCATGCATTGCACGGAACTGCCGTAGCGGGAAAGATCATAGCGCGCGGCCAGGATGGGCGAGACCTCGCCGCCGGTGAAGTTGTGCAGGGCTATGCGCATGGGACCTCGAAAAAAGGTGGAGGTTGCGGGCGAGGCAGGCCTGTCAGAAGAAGACCTGCAAGGATTGTCCCGGAGCCCTTTGAAGAAGGCAGCATCACGGGACGTGGAAGGGGCTTGGGGGATCGGGGCAGACGCAGGGAATCAGTGTTTACTTTACCGCAGCTGTCTCTGCCTGTGCGTTCTCGGACACGGGCCGTGACGCTGCGTGTCCGGGCCGGCAGCCGTAGCACAAAAGACGGGACATTTCCGCATCCGCCGGCGCTCAGGCCGCGCCCGCCTCTTCCCACTGCCACAGGCCTTCCGTGCCAGGCGTCCAGACGCAGGCGGGCATGTCGGCCCTGGCCAGCCAGAGCTTGCCGTCATAGCTGTAGTAGCTGCCGTTCTTCACGTCCATGCCGTAGAGGAAGGCGAAGGGATGCTCCCGGCTGCCATCCGGCTCGTCGCCGGTCTCCGGGTCCACGGACAGCGGGCGGTACACGGCCAGCATCCCGGTGGCATCCGGGGGCTGGTCCTCGATGGCAGTCACTTCCTGCATCACCTCATAGACGATGCCCTTGTGGGCCAGGCGGTAGCCCTTGGCATAGGTCTGGCCGGCGGCCCAGTCCGCGAACAGCCCGGCCCTGGCGAAGGTGGCGAACTCGGCGGCGGCGAAGGCACCCGTCTGCACCATGTCCGCCTGCATCCGGGCCATGAGGATGGTGGACGACTGCGCCCTGGCCTCGGCAAGGGCCTGTGCGGCCAGCTCTTCTTCCGTGGGGGGAAGGACGGCTTTGATGACGAAGCTCCCGTCCGCCTCCTCGATGTAGGCATTATTGTTCATGCACCACTCGGCGGCTTCCGGGGGGTATGTGGAATCGAATGTTTGTCCGATGGAAAAAGGCATGGTTGCTCCTTAATAGCCCGCTACGTACCAGGAGATGGAGATCCCGCTCGTAGGACGCTTGATGGTGAAGTTGGCCGTGGCGCGTGCGGATATGACGGACGAGCCTTCCAGATAGTTATCAGCGTTCACCTCGCCGATGGCGACGGTGTACGAGGTGGAAGTGAACGGCGTATGCAGCGATATGGTGGTCGATGCGCCACTGGTCGTCGTGGTGCCGCCCTGTTCGATGAAGCCGTTGGACCATTTGCGATACCACGAGGAACCGGACCGCCAGGTCGCGGTAACATAGGCGTTCGGTTTGGCGACACCATCGACGGCGCTCTGCGCGGCATCGGCGGCAGCTTTGGCCGTATTGGCGGTCTCGGCGGCCGCGTCAGCGGCAGACTGGGCGGCAGTCGCAGCCGTCTGGGCTTTGCCGGCAGCGGTCGCGGCGGAGGCTCCCTTGTCGTATGCGGCTTTTACGGCACTGGCCGTAGCAGCCAGAGTTGTGCTGGTAGAATTGGTGGCGGAGGAGAGCTGCACCACGCCCTTGGCGGAAGTGGACGCACTGGCGACGCTGAGGGTCCCGTCGGCAGCAACAGAGAGGTTCGTGCCGACCTTCACTTTGCCTGCCACAGAAGTGGTGGCGATGGGGACGGTAGCGGACGATCCGGGAGCCCCGCGCAGGTCCACAGCCTGTCCCCACGAACCGTCGGGCTCCTTGAAGCGCAGCGCCGTCCCCTGCCATTCATGCTCCGGCGGCAGGCCGTCAGCTCCATCCGCACCGGCCGGGCCGGTGGCACCGGTAGCTCCACGGGCTCCTGTATCTCCCTTGGGGCCCGGCTCTCCCTGCGGCCCTTGCGGTCCCTGGGGGCCCGTGGCCCCCGTATCGCCCTTGGGGCCCGGTTCGCCCTGTTCCCCCTGCTGTCCGGCGGGGCCTGCGGGACCGGTGGCGCCGTCAGCTCCTGCAGGGCCCTGGATGCCCTGTGCGCCGCGTTCGCCCTGGGGGCCTCTGGCACCGATCCTGACCCAAAAGGCAGACGCGTTCTCCTGCGGCGCAGTCCCGGCGGGGGCGTCTTTGACGCATTCCCAGACCTCCCCGTCGAGCGTCACACGGTCAAGGACCGTATAGCTCTGCGCACGGCTGTACTCGCCCCGGAACACAGGGCGCACGCGCCCGATCTTAAGCGTCGGCATAGGTCACCTCCAGTTCGCCGTCGGCATCGATGGAAAAAGCGGCCTCAGGCTGTGCCGCCCCCGTGTAGTTCATGGCAAGGTCGCCGTCGCCATCCACCACGAACTGGATGAAGGTGGCATCCAGTGCCGTGGTGATGTCTCCCGCCTCTCCTTTCGGCCCCTGCGGCCCGGGCTCTCCGGGATCGCCTTTCTCTCCCTTCTCTCCTTGCAGGCCTTGCGGCCCCTGGGGACCACGGGCACCGGTGGTGCCTTGCTCTCCTGCTGGCCCGGCCGGGCCCGCGATGCCCTGGATGCCCTGGGGGCCCCGTTCTCCGGGCAGCCCCTGCGCACCTTGCAGGCCTTGCGGTCCCTGTATCCCTTGCGGGCCACGCTCTCCCTGATCGCCCTTGTCCCCCTTGGCACCCTGTGGCCCTGCGGCACCGGCCGGTCCTTGAACACCGGGCATGCCGCGCGGGATCTTGAAGAAGAAGCGCAGGGAATCCGGCACGAAGTCCACGGCCGCGGCCTCCCCGGGCTCCAGCGTCTCCGCCTCCGCCGTAAGGCTGCCGATGTTCAGGCAGCTATCCCGGGCATCTTCCAGCAGTTGCCGTGCGGCCTGCTCGTGCCCTGCCGCGGCCTGTTCGCTGGCGGCTGCCCGCGAAGCACTGGTGATTGCGGTCTGTGCGCTGCTTTGGGCGGTACCGGCGCTTTTGACGGCCTCATCCCGCGCCCGCAGCAGTTCCAGCGCCATGTCTTCCGGCGTCTCGTCACTGGTGGGGGGCAGGATGACCGCCCGCTGGAGTTGTTCCAGCAGCTGCTGGCGTTCGGCCGTGGCCCTGTCGAGGCCCGTCTCGATGACTTCGGCATCGAAGCGGGTCCCGGACACCAGGTCGATCTGCTGCTCGAACGGCATGTTGCGGGTGATGGCCAGTTTCCAGCCCTCAGGCAGGGGCGCGCCGTCGTGGAGATAGGTCACGCTGCCGCCGTCGTCGTTCAGACGGGCCTTCCAGCCACTGGCGGGCCGGCTGGTGCCGTCGGGGCCGGTCAGGGTCACGGACAGCTGGTCCGTTCCCCAGACTTTGAAGGAAAAGGGAAAATCCGTGGCCGTACCGTTGCCTTCGAACAGGGCACGGCCGGGACTGTAGGGCATGGTCATGCGAACTCCGGGAAAGGGGCGGACATGGAACCGCCGTACGGTGAAGGGCGGACAGGCGCCGTCAGCGGGCCTGCAACCAGCTGTCGGGCAGGGGCAGGGGACGGCGTTCACTGGCATCGGACTGCCGGGCCTGGGGCAGACTGGCGCTGTAGAGCTGCTCCAGTTCCGCGATCTTCTGGCTGTTGCTCTTGAGCAGCGGCGCCGCCAGCAGGCAGGCCAGCTTGCGGGCCAGCATGTGGGCGAAAAGGTCGTCGAACTGATGGCAATGGCGCACGTCTTCCGTATAGAGCAGCAGGGCCCGGCTGGCGCTGGTGAGCAGGATGGTGGCATCACCGGCGGGATCCCGTGCAAGGCAAAAGGGACGGGGCAGCAGGCCTTCGTGCCGGACCTCGTAGGCCTTGAGGCAGGACTCGGGCAGGGCGTAGGCAAAGCGGTATTCCAGCTCGAATCCCGTGGGCAGGGCCACACGGGCCAGCCAGGCCCGGCGCTGGGCAAAGGCCCAGGGATAGTCCCGCAGGGCCTGCCGCCGAGCACTGTCCCAGTACAGGCGGCATTGCAGGGCCTCGGGCGTGTTCTCGTCTTCGGCGGCGATGCTGCGGGCGCCCAAAAAGCCCAGGGCCCGGTTCCAGATGGCTATCTGGGTCAGGGTATCCATATGTCTTCCTTGTGATGGCATCAGGCAGGGGGACACGGCTGTGTCCCCGTGATCCGGGGCTGCGGGACAGCACAGCCGTCCCGCCCCCGGAAGGGAATGACCCTTGTCCGACGGTCGCGGGCATGGACCAGTCGGATGGCCGGACATCACGAGGGCCCGGTTCCATCCCGTTCAAAAGGGCTAGCGCACGCGCAGTTCCTTTTCGTAGGGGAAGTCCTCCTCGCGCAGCAGGGCCGCGAAGACATGCCCGTCATGGCTGCCGCTCCCGGACGGGGCCAGCTTGAGACGCAGCCAGCTCTTGCGCACGGCCTGGGGCACGAAGCGCCAGCCCAGGCGGGCGCCTTCGCCCAGCTCCTCCCCCGGGACGCTGATGGCGGCGCCGGGCACGTCCTGCCATTCGCCATCGGCGCTGTCGGCCTCCTGCAGGGTCAGGTCCAGCGAGGTGGTCCGTTCTTTGGCGAAGCCCCTGGTCACGGAGATGCGCAGCGGCATGGGCTCCATGCGGCCGGGCAGGCGCAGGGCCGTGAGGGGCACAGCCTTGCCGGTGCTTTCGGCACTCAGGGGGCCTTCGAAAAGGATGCAATGACTGTCGATGATGGCCATGAAAACTCCTTGTTTCCTGAAAAAATGCATGGGGATCGACCGGATGGCGGTCGTGAGGAGGGAAGGGAGACGGCGCCGGAAGGCATGCTCCGGATCACCATGAAGAGGAGGGAGACGACGTGCCTCCGGCGTCACCGTGCGGCCCTCTGCGAGCAGTTCCGGGAGCTGTATCCCGGCGGCAACGGCACAGGATCGTCCCCTCTCGCGAACCGGGCCGCCTAGATGGAGGCCTCGTCCGAGGTGATGGCATCGCACTGGCGCACGGGGCGGCCGTGCAGCACGGGCACGGCCTTGGCATCGAAAAATTCGCCGTAGTGCAGCTGCACCTGCCCGGCATCGGAGTTCTGGAGTTCCAGCGCGGTGAGCACATCGGCGTTGGCGTACCAGACGGCTTTCTGGCGCAGATGCTGGGGCATGCGGTTCTTGGCTTCGATGGTCAGCTTCTGCAGGTCCACGAAACCATCCTCGCCCTTGCGCTTGCCCAGCGCGGCCACGGGCACGTTGGCGATGCGCACCACCCCGCGCCAGTCGCGCACGGCCAGACCGCAGCGCCAGTTGTATTTGTCGCCCGTGACCTGATATTTGCGGCCGTTCTCGTCCTGCGCCATGTAGGTCTTGAGGTCCTCGTGGGAAAGGCCGCCGCGGCTGCCCTTGGGGTAGATGCCGTGCACGGACTGCGGTCCCCAGGAGACCAGCCAGAGCGACGTGCAGCCGCCGTCGCGGCCGCCGGCATCCAGCACGTTCTCGGCATCGCTGGCCGGATACCGCATGGCCAGGCCGTTGAATTCGTCGGGGTTGCGGTTGCTGTCGCCGTAGAACAGGGTGCGGGCCACCTTCTGGCGCATGGCCTCGGCAAAGGCGATGCCCTCGCTCATGCGGAAGGAGCGGTCGCGGTCGCCGTACAGGCGGATCTCTTCCACATCCAGTTCCATAATGGCCTCAAGGATGCCGCAGCCTTCCTTGACCTGGCTCCACTGGGATTTGGCGGGCGGCGTGCCCTGATAGAGGCGGCGCCAGTACACGGCGGGCAGGCCGGTGCGAATGCGCGTCAGATGGCCGTCGGACTGGTTGGCTTCCATCCAGGGCACGTCATCCATGATGTCGTTGGTCTTGTTCATCAGCTCGATGATCTGACCGGCCTTATCGCCGCGATAGAACTGTTCCATTTCGGCCAGCGTGGCCACGAAACCCAGAGTGGCGGACATGGGATCTCCTTGGAAAAGGTGGTCGGTGAGGGGCCGTCATGGGCCCGGTATGCAAGGATGGAAAGAAGGAAGGCTGTTGGGGCGGCCCGGGCTGTGGGCAGCGCAGGACAGGCGGGGAAAAGCAGGGCAGAAGCCCTGCGGACGGGATCCGGGAGCGGCCTCGGCCCGGGGCGGCTGGCCGCCATGAGTACGGCAAGGCAGATATCCCAACGGAGCGGAACGTTTTTGTCCCGGATCGGCGAGGCAGGCCGGGCTCTCTTTCTCCCGGCTTCCTGCCCCCTGCGACCCGGGACAGGGCATGCTCATGAAGGCAGCGCCCGTGCCCGGCGCCGTCAGGAGCGCTGCGAGCTCCAGCCCGCGTACATGCGCTCTTCCAGGGGCGGCAGGCTGCCGCCACCTTCGCTGCCGGGCAGGCTGTCCTCCAGCAGACTGTCGGCCAGACGGCTGAAGAAGCGCAGCACGGCCGGATGGTTGCCGTAGCCGCTTTCTTCCAGCAGACGACCGATGCTCTTGTCCGTGTCGAAGCGGTCCAGGGCCAGCTGGGCCCGGGCCACGGTGGCGGGCAGATGCTCGCCGCCCAGTTGCGGATCGTCGGCCACTTCCTGCCGCCACTGTTCCACCTGCTGCTGCCAGCGGGCACGGCGCAGGGCGTCGGTCTGGCGCAGATGGGCCTCCAGCCGGGCGGCTTCATCGGTGGCGGGACGGTTTTCCTGTCCCTCGGTGGAAGTCTGAGCGGGGGCGGCTGTTTGGCCTTCTTCCGGACCGCTGCCCAGCAGGGGCGTCGTCGGGGGCATCCCTCCTTCGTCGGCGGGCAGTCCGTAGAGACCGCTTTCCGGCCGGGGGGCCATGCCGCCTTCGTCAAAGATCGCTTCAGTTTCGGGCATCATCTTCCTCCTGTGTCAGAAAAAGTCGGGGCAGGTGGGAGGGATCGGCCTCCTGCAAAAGACGCAGCACAGCCACGCCCACATGGCGGCGGCCCTCCTCCCAGTAGATCTGTCCGGCCGGGGTCTCCGGGCCCGGACAGGCGGCGGTGAAGCAGAGCCCGGCCTGCAGTAGCCAGCGCAGCAGGTCGCGTCCTTCCGCCGAGGCCATGAGCCCGTCCACGGCCCGGCACAATCCGGCCCGCCAGCGCTGCTGCGCCGGGGAAACGGGGGCAGCGTTCCCGGCGGGAAAAAGCTGGTCATCGTGCATCATGCTCTCCTCCCGGGGGCGGCATCGTAGCGCCCGGCTGCGGCCGCGGGGCGGGGGAAGCTCCGGCGGCCAGGTTGGCCAGCACCTGCAGGACGGAGCTTTTTTCCCCTTCCACGGTCAGGTCGCTGTCGGCCAGGATGTGGCCCAGGTCAGCGGCCTTCTGCAGCAGGGCCAGCTGCTGTTCCGTCTGCCGCGCCTCCTCGCGTCCGGCCCGCAGCCGGGCCCGTTCCTCGCGGGGGCGGGTCAGGTTCGCGGGCAGGCCGAGGCTTTGGGCGTAGTTGTCCAGCAGGTTGTCCACATCCACGCTGTCCAGGGCTTCGGGCCAGGCCGAGGCCGCCTTGAGGGTCAGGGCCAGATACTGGTCCGTGGCGCTGATGCCCACCAGCTTCTGGGCCTGTGCCAGCAGGGAGACGAATTCCACTTTGAGGTGGCGTCCGCTCAGTTCCGGCGGGCAGGGGGGCAGCATGTCCAGGGCCAGCATGAGCCGGAAGGTGCGGTCGATGAGCGGGATCAGCAGCTCGTCGTGCAGGCGTTCCAGCACGGGCCCGATGAGCAGCAGTTTTTCTTCCTCGCGGGCGGCGATCTCGCTGGCCGTGACCTTGCTGCGGCCTTCCAGGATCAGGCGGAACAGATCGTTGTAGAGCCCGGCCCGTATTTGCTGTTGCACGGCTTCCATGGCGGAGCGCGCCTGGGCCAGGTCGGGTTTGACCTGCAGCAGGGGCGTGGCCACGGGCTGGTTCTGACCGGGCAGGCTGTCCACGAAGTTGATGCCGCCGGGCGTCAGGTCGAGCCCCACGGAGCGCAGGCCCGCATGGACGCTCATGGGCGGATCCACGGCCTTGTGGATGGCCTTGAGCGTGGTGATGCCCATCTGCTGCAGCATGCGGCAGTCGGGCAGGGCATCCATGGCGGGCGAGCGGCCATAGACATCGTTGGCCGCCACGTCCCAGCGCGGGCCGAAACCGGGAAAGCCCATAAAGCCGGATTCCTTCAGGGGCACGACCTGGCCTTCCCGGCCTTCCAGCCAGTAGACCGAGGCCCAGGGCATGTGGCACGGCATGGATGACCGCATGGCGTTGGTCCGGCGTTCGCCGGGCCGCCAGACGCAGGTTCTCCGGCAGGGCCTCCGGGCCGAAGCTCTGCACCATCTGGCGCAGGCTCATGTGCATGCGGTGGAAGACCGTATCCACCCGCCGGGCCGCGTCCGTATCCAGCACATACTGTCCGGCGCAGAGCGGCACGAAGCGGAAGCCGTGGCGCAGGTCGGCCAGTTCGAAGACGAAAGCCGTGCCGAAGGTCCCCAGCTCCGCATAGATGGTGTGCATGGCGTTGTAGAAATTGCAGCGCTGCAGCACCACGCGCATGCGGGCTTCCACCTCATCCAGATAGCGCTGGCCCGCGTGGCTGCGTGAAAGGTCGGGGTCGTCCAGGGCCAGCCGGAACCAGGGCCGGGCAGGGCTGGTCATGCCGCCCTGCAGACCGGCGGCCAGGGTCCGCATGGCCAGGATGCCCGTGGCATCCACCAGCGAGCGGTTGAGCAGGGGGCGGTCGTCCAGGCTGTCGTCGGTACGGAAACGGGTGGGCAGAAAGTGCTCGGCCAGGCTCTCCCAGGCAGTGCCCCAGGGCGAACGCCGTTCCAGCAGGGCCCGGTAACGACGGGCCAGGGCCGGGACACGCAGAGCAAGACGCTCTTCGGCTTCCGGGCGTTCCGTCGCGGGAGCCGAGGCCACCTGATGTCCTGCCCCGAGCAGGGCGCGCATCGCGGGGCGCTGTGCCGGGCGCATCCTACTGCCCCAGCAGGGTCTTGCCGCGGTTCTCCTGCGAGGCCAGCGGCGTGGTGTGGATGGATGCCCGGATGCCTGCGGCCTTGCTGGCCTTGTCCTTCTGATTCTGGCGGGCGGCCGTGGCCGCCTCGGTAACGGGTTTGGGGGTGGCCGCCTTGGGAGCGGGCTGGACTTCCGGTACGCTGGGGCTGGAGGATCCTCCGAATCCCATATGTCCTCCTTGGGGATGAAGGTTGTTTACTGGGTGGCTCTGTGACAGGATGGAGAGTTTTTTATGGCGCGGGCCAGTGTTTCGGGCGTGCAGAGCAGCTGGATGCCGTCCACATGGATGCCACGCCGGGCCAGCCAGCAGGCGGCGGGCAGGCGCCCCGTGATGACGAAGCCGCAGGCCGTGGCCAGACGCCAGGCATGGCGGTTGCTGACCGGGCACAGGCCCCAGAGAGCGCTGGTCTCCGTATGCCGGAAGACCCAGCGGAAGGCGGCGCGGGCCAGCGGCACGGCCAGTGGAAAAGCCGGGCGGAAGACCGTGAAGTCGAATTCCCGGACCTGCCCCCGCCAGGGGCTGAACAGCCCGCAGGCCAGGGCCGTACCGTCAGGGGCCGTGGCCTGCAGGAGCAGGCGGCCGGGAGCACTGACCAGACGCAGCCAGTCGTCTTCCCGGGGATGGGCCCAGGCGTACATGGCACAGCCCGTGAGCCCCTCCCGGCACATGCGGGCGAAGAGGGCTTTGCGGCCCGCATCGTCCCGGACAGCTTCCAGACGGAAAGCGTCCCGCACGTCGGTCTGGCCGTGGGACTGTGTATTCATGTGTTCCATGCGGGCTCCTGCTATTGCCGGTATTGCCGGGGTGGGTGAGCGCGGGGGCCACCGGCAGCCGTGTCATTGCTCCGTAACGAAAAAGCAGCGGCAGCATCGCGGGGCCTCCTGCCCCGGCGCGTCTCCGGCATGACCGTGTCGGGACGATCCCGGCTTCAGGCTCCTCCGGGCATATGGAGGGCGCAGGGACGGGGCAGTCTTCCTTTCATCGTCCCAGGCCCAGCACGTCATAGGTGATACGGGCCCGGGCCGGGGGCAGGGCCCGCCCCGGCGGACGAAAGCCCGTGACCGCGTAGCGCAGGGCATCGGCGGCGTGGCTGGAGCCGTCATGCAGCGGGCCGGAGGAGAACTGTTCCTGCCGGGCCCGCCACTGCGCAGATCTCACCGGTAGGAAT
>ERZ773104.2553-NODE-2553-length-19960-cov-2.976689_pt1 | contig 19960 bp, 21 predicted proteins | sample MGYA00511920_ERZ773104 | MGnify/ENA primary metagenome ERZ773104 (study PRJEB29015, sample SAMEA2737857) | human gut metagenome | biome: human gut; feature: human-associated habitat; material: faeces | place: China | collected 2012 ...
CGATTCTCTTCACCACCAACTGCCTGATGCCGCCGAAGGCATCCTATGCGGATCGCGTCTTCACCACCGGAGAAGTTGCTTTCCCAGGAACCGTCCACATTGATGAAGAAAAAGATTTCACCCCGGTGATTGAAAAAGCACTGGAACTCGGTGGATATACCGAAGATCAGGCATTTACCGGAATCAACGGCGGCTCTACTGTCATGACCGGATTCTCCCATGGAACCGTGCTCAGTGTAGCTGATCAGGTAATCGATGCCGTAAAGAGTGGTGCTATCCGTCACTTCTTCCTGGTAGCTGGCTGCGACGGTGCCCGCCCGGGACGTAATTACTATACGGATTTTGTAAAGCAGACACCTGCTGATACCATCATCCTTACCCTGGCCTGTGGAAAATATCGTTTTAACGATCTGGATCTTGGAACCATCGGCGGTCTCCCCCGCATCATGGATATGGGCCAGTGTAACGATGCCTACGGCGCTATCAAAGTAGCTGTGGCACTCTCCGAAGCCTTCGGATGCGATGTCAACGAACTGCCCCTGTCCATGGTACTGTCCTGGTATGAGCAGAAAGCCGTCTGCATCCTGTTAACACTTTTGCATCTGGGTATCAAAAACATCCGTCTTGGTCCTTCTCTTCCGGCGTTCCTGTCTCCTAATATTCTGAACTATCTGGTGGAAAATTATGGTATTGCACCTATTACTACACCAGAAGAAGACATCAAAACACTGATGAATCATAGCAAATAAATTTTTCAAGATTTTTATATAGAATCAACAAAGCCGATACCGGATTCCAAAATCCTGCATCGGCTTTATGATTATAATTGTCTTTTTTATTATCTGTAATATATACCGCTCCAGTAAATATTGTCTTTCACGATTGTTTCAGGTGGAAGCTCTACACCATCCAATGCCCATTTTTTATATTCTGCAAAACCCACGCGGTCAATAATGTATCCTACATGTTCCTTACCGCCAGGCGCATTGGGATCAATATATTTCTTCACAAATTTATAGGTATTCAGGATAACTTTGATGATGGTGTCTTCGTCTGCCCAGATCAGAAAATCTTCTCCCAGACGTGGATTTTTCTTTCCTGTTCGTCCCATAAGTGTCAGACGATAGTATTTTTTTGCACTTCTGGTCCATGCTCTGGTCGGACATTTTGTCACGCAGACGCCACATCCTACGCATTTTTCTTCGTTGCGTACAATCCTGTAGTTTTCCATCTTTAGCGCATCCACAGATAGCTTATCACAACCTTTTATACAGGCACCACAGGAAACACAACGATTCGGGTCATATTGTGGCTCTGTCATGCCGATAATTCCAAAATCATGCATTCTCGCCTTGATACAGTCATTGGCACATCCTGTAAGTGCAATTTTAAAATGAAGATCATTAGGAAATATCGCCTTTTCAATTCTCTTCGCAAAGGCTGCTGTATTATAATTTCCAAAAGGACAGACTCTGTTTCCGATACATGCACAGACATTTCTGGTTCCTGATGCCGGATACCCGGTACCTGTCTCATTTTGATTAATCTGAAGATTATCTATGATCGGCTGGAGCATCTCATTAACTTTATCCATATCTTCCATATGGATTCCTTCAATTTCAAATCCCTGGCGTGTGGTAAGATGAATCTGTCCGTTTCCATATTTTCTGGCAATATCTACTACCTGCTGCATGACATCCGCATTACAGCAGCCTCCCGGAACACGCACTCTGGAAGCCGTAAGCCCACGAACCTTTGATACACGGAAGGCATTTTTCTTCAGTTTCTTTGTATTAATATCCATTATGATTTCCTCCCTAATCAAACAGTTTTTTACCTTCTGAATAACAGAATACCGGCCCATCCAGACAAATATATGTGTCATTCATTCGGCAATGCCCACATTTACCAAGTCCACAGCACATTTTTCTTTCCTGTGATATCCAAATTTGTTCTTCCTTCATTCCCAGTTTTAAAAACTCTGCCACTGCAAATTTCATCATAATCGGCGGTCCGACAACAATAGCTGCAGTTTCATGAATGTTATCCAATTCAAGTTCCGGAATATATTTTGTAACTAGCCCCGTTCTATAGAAAGGGTCATCGGATGAGTCCACCGTCAGGACCAGATTCATCTGCTGTTCCCATCTCCTCAGATCGTCACGGAATAAAATATCTTCCGGAGATTTAAATCCAAGTATTGTATGTAATTTTTTTACCTCATCCGGATGCTCACCGAAGTAACTGATCACACCTCTCACAGGAGATACTCCTGTTCCACCGGCTACCACGATCAGTTCTTTCCCCTGATAATTCTCTTTCTCGAAACCATTTCCATAAGGACCACGCATAAAAAAGCTGCTTCCCTCATTTAATTCAAAAATCTCTCCGGTCACCTTACCAACCTTACGTATCGTCAGATCAACATAATCTTCTCCTATACCACTGACCGAAATAGGTGCCTCACCATATTTTGGAATAGAAACTTCAAAAAACTGTCCTGGTCTTACTTCACCCACATATGTCATACGAAATGTATATTCTGTCTCTGTATGCTTCACGATTTCTTTTATCTTAGATAAGAAAGGAATATATTCATTTGTCATCTTATTTTCCCTCCTTTTCTTTCAGTTTCTGAAGGCATGCAACATAGGAAATATATTCCGGACAGACATTTTCACAACGTCCACAGCCGACACACATATGGTATCCAAATCTTTTCTTATAATCTGCAACTTTATGTAATACCTTAAAGCGCATTCTTTCACCCTGGCTCTGACGGAAGCTGTGTCCTCCTGCAATGTCAGAATATCCATCCACCTGACAGGAAGCCCATACGCGGCGCCGCTCTCCTGCCTTTGGATTATCTTTATAAAAAATATCCTGCATAGTAAAACAGGTACATGTCGGACAGACAAAATTGCAGCGACCACAGCCAATACAGCGGCTGCCATATTCCTGCCACATAGAATCCTGATGAATTATATCTGGAAGATTCTCCGGGATCTCTACATGAATCTCATTCTTTTCCACAAAATTCAGTTTCTCCTGTGCATTCTGTCCATAATCCCATAATAATACTTCCAGTTCTCTGCATCTCAGTTCCATGTAACAGCCCTTTTCATCCTGAAAAATATACATATCATATTCTTCACAACGATTTGTACCCATACTTACACAAAAACAATTTTTACCGGATTCCTTACACCCCATCACAGCAAAAACTGTATTTTCCCGCATTCTTCTGTAATAATAATCCTCTGCACCGTTTTTCAGATACATCTCATCCAGACGTTTCAAAGCATGAAAATCACAGCTTTTCAAAAAAATCAATCTCTGTCGTGCCACTCCATCTGCTGTTTTCATTTCATCCTCTGTAAAATAAAGAATCGTCTCTGAGACTGGAAACAGCACTTCCTTGAAACTGTAATCCGACTTCTGATCCCAGACAAGTTCTTCCCAGCTGTCCAACCGTCCATAACGAATTACATCTGTATCTGAAAAACAGCCTGTTCCCTGGTAAATTCTCGGTCCATACACATCATAGGATTTCTGCAAAATCTCAAAAATCGTCTGCATCTCATCACTGTTGAGTCGTTTTCCCATCAGATACCCCTTTCTCATAATCACATTTTATAAAATTCTGCAAGACCATCAGAATCCGTCAATATAAACCGCTTATTGCCATAACGGATCAGACCTCTATCCGTAAGAACTTTACAGGCACGAGACACATTTTCCCTTGGTGCCCCAACTAAGTCCGCCATCAGGGTAATAGTAAGATCAATATCTATCATCACCCCGTCTTCCGTATCCACACCAAAATCACGACCTAGCTTCCATAATTTTGTAGCTATTTTTCGCTCCATCTGCATGTTTCCGGTCGTATTTTTTAACTGGTGACCCATTCGCCAGAGATTTCTTTCATATTCTCTCAGAACAGCTCTTGTTAAAGCATGGCTCTGCTCCATAAGCTGAAGGAATTGTTCTTCTGCAATTTCTATTACCTTCACTGGACAGACAGCCTCACAAAAAAGTGCATTTGGCTTTTTGCTTACAATACTCTGATTTAAAAGCTGTCCTTTTCCCAGGATAAAAATCACCTTTCTATTTCCGTGCTTGGTCAGATTGTAAAGCATCACTTCCCCAGAATACACGAAATATACTGTTTTCGTTCTGCTGCGTGAATGAAAAATCACTTCCTTTTTCTTATATGAAACAACCTTACTTTCATTAAGCAGATTCTGCAGAATATCCTTTGGTATTTCTTTAAAAAAATCCATATTCTCCAGTTCTCTGATCGTTATCTGTCCCATTTTATCAACCTCGCTGGCATAACTTTTACAGTCATTGATAATAAACTGCTTCTGTCTTGCTTTCCTTTTGTATTATAATTAAAAAGTTTATCATTTTCCGTGATGTATGTCACATTAAAAAAAGACGTAAGTTTCCCTACGTCTTAATTCTGCCAGTTTCATCACTCAATTATACCCTCTTATCATATTCTTCCACTTCTGTCCGCGTTACTCGTTTTATATTCTGTTTTTTCAGACGCAAATAGACATATTCGCGAAAAATAGTATAAAACACCGATACAGTCGGAATAAAAATGAGCATACCTACTATTCCCATAAGATTTCCACCGATTGTCACTGCCGCCAGCACCCAAATCGACGGAAGGCCAACAGATCCGCCAACAACATGCGGGTAAATCAGATTACCTTCAATCTGCTGTAAGAGTAAAAATATAATAATAAATAAAACTGCTTGTTTTGGACTTACCATGAAGATCAAAAAAACACCCACTGCACATCCAATAAAAGCTCCAAAGATAGGAATCAATGCCGTAAATGCAATAAAAAAGGTCGCTAATCCACTTGCAATGTAACCTAATGCTGACATTGTTGTGTTCATCATATTTCCGGCTCCACTCCCAAGAATACTTATCCCCCATTTGATTGCCTGGTCAGGATTAAACTGAAGTTGATTTACCAGTTTCATGATCTCCTGGTTATCATGTGAAAACTCACGGATCCAGTTTTTCATCTGTGGGATAAAGTCAGCAATACTTGTCATCAGATTTCCCGTTGTCTGTGTAAGTTGTGGAATTACTCCAAATATAACCAAACCAATCACACTGACCAGTAATATAATTGTAAGAAACAAACTTACCGGTCTTGCTAATTTTTTAGCCCATTGATTGTTTTCTTTTGTCTTTCCAAGAATTATCTTTTCCAAAAAGCTCATTGGCACATTGATCACAAATGCAATTGCGCCACCAAGTACAAATGCTCCCTGCAACCATTTATTGTTGAAGAATACTTTTGTGAAAATGACCGGATGATCTGATTTGCAGTTGAATCCATGAAACAGTCGAGCAAGGCAAAGAGTTCCAAACGCATATGTACTTCCGAGCAATGCTCCGTTCTGATGATATCCTGTTAAGAATCCAATCATTGTCATAGCTCCAATCACAAAACCTTCCAGACCGATCTTACTAAGAAAATCTTTTGTCAGTATCGATTCATCTGCTGATCTTGGCTTCTCATTCATCACTTCACTTCTATGTGGTTCCATTCCTAATGCAATTGCCGGAAGGCTGTCTGTCAAAAGATTAATAAACAACAGATGTACCGGGGCAAATGGAACCGGCAGCCCTGCAATTGATGCACAAAGAACTGCTAAGATTGCGCCAAAATTTCCAGATGATTCTTCTCTCGGCGGATCCATCATCGCGACCAAACCAAGAAATACCAGGTGATTCTCATCTTCTATAGTTAATGTGTGATTCTCTGGAATTTCACGATAAGTAAAATCCAATACTCGCAGACCTTCCATCGAAAACTCCTGGTTTTGACGTTGGATTTTATCTTTTACTGTCTGTTGATAAATTTCTTTCATCACTTATGCCTCCTCTTTTCATAAATGTCTATTGGATTTTTATGCAATGAAAGATCTTTTCGATAAAAATGTATAAAAAAAGAAACCTTTATTGCATAACAAAAATGCAATAAAAGTCTCACCATTTTCTTGCGGCACCGGATGTTTCCACCGTACTGACGATACCACAAACGCACGTTTTAAAAGCATAGGTTACTCCCCTTTATTTGGTACAATCATATATCAAATCAATATCACTGTCAAAAAGTTCCTAAGCCTTGTAAATCAGACATTCTTCAAAAGAGTTCTTATATAATTATTTTTCTATGAATTATACGCATTTGCAGGTCTTTCCCACACAAAAAACAACTTTCATAACCCAAATCAGTATATCGTGGTTCATGTAATACAGGCACTTGTAGATCAATCATTGCCAGTGTTATTTCTATAACATCCTCATCCGTCCTTGTTTCAAGAATAATTTGTTTTGTTTCCATTCGTATTTTCATCTCTTTTCTGTAGACAAATTTTGAAAAGTTATCTGGACTTTATCTTATCAAAAAACAAGAGTCCGATTACCATTACCACGGGAAAGATCAGGCCGACCAACATGCCGCTCCTTATATTATCTCCCGCCATCTGAGTTACTCGTCCAACAATACCAGGACCGATGCTTCCTCCCAGATCTCCAGCCATGGCAAGAAGTGCAAACATTGCAGTACCACCTGCCGGAAACTTCTTAGATGAGATACTTAATGTACCCGGCCACATGATTCCAACAGAAAAGCCACACAGGATACATCCTGTAAGTCCTACTACAGGATTTGAAAAGAGTGATGCAAGAACATAACATACTACGCATAATACACCTGAACCAAGCATGAACTTTGACAGATCTACTTTTTCTCCGTATTTTCCATATAGTATTCTGCTGATTCCCATGGAGACAGCAAATAAACATGGCCCCAGAAGATCTCCCATTGTTTTGCTTAAGCCAAGCGCTGCTTCAGCATATGCAGAAGCCCATTGTGCCATAGATAATTCAGAAGCACCGGAACATACCATCAAAATAATAGCAATCCAGAATAATGGTGTTTTAAAAAGTGCTGATATACTCATTCCTTCGTTCTCATCTACAAGATATTCAATAGGACAGGTTGCAAAATTATAGATATTTACTGTCGGAATCAAGGCTAACAGAACTGCCAGCCATTTCCAGCTGTCGATTCCAAATACTGCAAAGAAAATTGTTGAAACAAGAATTGTTCCTACTGCTCCCCAGCAATAAAAAGAATGAAGCAAGCTCATAGTTGCTTCTTTATTATCAAATGGACATGCCTCAATGATCGGGCTGCAAAGCACTTCAATAAGCCCGCTGCCAATTGCATATATAATTACACTTATTATAATTCCTGCAAAAGGATTCGGGAGAATTCCCGGGAGAAAAGCAAGTCCTACAAGACCTATGGCTGAGCAGGCTTCTGAAGTTACAATACATATTCTGTACCCTATTTTATCAACAAATTTGGCACAAAATAAATCAACTATAAGTTGAGTAAAGAAAAAACAGGTGGAAATAAGTGCAATATTTCCAAGTGTAATATTGTATTCCGCATGAAACTTCAAATATAAAAGCGGTGCGAAATTAGCAGCGATTGCCTGTGTTATAAATCCAAGATAACAGGCCAATTTGGTTTTTTTATAATTCTTCATGTAAGATGCTCCTTGAATAATATTTGTTTGTATTATATAATATGTGGATACTAATTTCATTGTAATTTTTTCATATTTTATTGTAATATATCGTATTATTCAATTATATGAGGTATTAATAGCCATGAGTTTTCAAAATCAATTCACTAAAACAACAACGGATGCCAACTTAATGGAAACCGTCCATCATGGAAGCGCCGAGTATCCTTTTCGCTACTATTATGAAAATATAGCTCTGTTTGATTTTAAGTGCATCGACTGGCACTGGCACAGTGAGCTGGAATTTATATATATCGAAAGCGGAAATGTGGTTTTTGATATTGGTACGGTTCACTTTGAACTTAATGAGGGTAACGGCATAATGATCAATTCCAAAATTCTCCATCGATTACAGTCCTCAAGCGATGCCATCATTCCCAATTTTCTGTTTCAGCCTTCATTTATTGCACCACAGGACAGTCTCATTTATAAAAAATATATCAATCCTGTAATTTCATCTTCTCTTGAATATCTCGTTTTTCAACCAGATATTCCCTGGCAGAAAAAAGCTCTTGAAATCATAAAAACAATAATTACAGTACAGGAAACAGAATTTAACCGTGAGATTATTGTATCTATGTCAGTTCAGCAACTCTGGATATTACTTTTAGAAAATCTGACTTTTGATCAATTTGAAAACATGGGCGCTGTAATTTCCAGAACACGGCTTCAGCTGATGATGCAATACGTTCATGCACATTATTCGGAAAATATAACACTTGAGGATATTGCCAGAACTGCAAATATCAGCAAGAGTACTGCCCTTCATCTTTTTCAGAATAACCTTAAACTGACACCGGTTAAGTATCTTATCAACTATCGCCTTAAACAAGCAGCACTTCTTCTAATAAATACAGAAGAAAAAATAGCCACAATCTCTAATAACACCGGATTTAACAACGTAGATCATTTTTGCCGAACTTTCAAAAAAGCATATAAGATGACTCCTACTGACTATAGAAACCAGGAAAGAGCACCAGTTTCCTGATGCTCTTTCTTGCAATTCTATATATGGATATTGCCCCTATAACTTCATCTTTTCGTACTCAAAAAAGATCCAGCATATTATCCAGATATATCTTTTCTCTGACATGAATCTGGTATTCTGGTCTTGTCATATAATACAGCAGGAATTCCAAAATCAGTGCACTTCCCAGCCCGCGTCCTTCAATTTTAAAATTAGAAAATCCCATTGGCAGATAAATATCTTTGATATCTGTCACACTAATAAATCCAGGATTTGCCATTGCTTTTGAAAAAAGATATCCCTCTCCGGAATCAGGTGCTGCACAGATATGTTCCTGACAATTTTCTCCCAGATTTTTCCGACTGACTGTTTCGTAACAGGCTTTTCTGTCCTTACATCCAAACCAGCAGCATTCATTACACAGGAATTCCACTTTTTCTTTTTGCTGTGTATTCATCTGATTTAACTGATCAAACTTTTTATTAAGACGAAAATCCGGTACTACATATCTGAATTCCTCTCTGTCTATTTCCTGTAAAAAATCACTGAAATTTGTCAGTACTTTTGTAGTTGATGAGACCAGATAAAGACCCGGATAGTTCTTTTGCAGATAATATGAAAGTAGATCCGAATGGATGATCACACCATTTTGAGGTTTATTGTTTTTTTCCAACAACGCACAGAGTTCATTGCATTTCCGATCCTGCAAGTGTTCTTCCCGCAAAAGTGAATTACTGAATGTCAGTCGGGCGGATATCTGATATTCCTGCATCAGATCCAGTACTTTTTCCGCATCTGCCTCTCCAAAGGATGTACGGCCTCCGCCCCAGATACAGTCTGACGGAGCCCCGTATATTGAACCAATCTCACACCAGTCATAGAAATATTCTCTATGTTCCCGGAACAACGGCAGAAATACTCGGTACAGTTCATAAAACTCAAATAGCCCCGGAAGATGGTAATATGCTCGTTTTTTCATGCTAGATCTCCCGACTGTCTTCTGACTTTTCTATAGAAAACCAATGTCAGCACTGTAGCGGCAATCCAGCCAAATGGCCATGCCATCCAGATTCCAGTACTTCCATAATTTCTGCTGAACATCAATGCAAATAAAATTCTGATGATCAGATCCGGCACAGTTGCAGCAACAAAATATGTCATTGCACCGGCTCCTCTGATGATTCCATCTGTCATCAGTTTTACTACGATCATAAGATACCAGGGTGCGACTATCCGAAGGAACTCCATTCCTGCTGTGATCGCCGCTCCACTCTCTGCATTCAGGAACAATCCCATCATCTGTCTGCTGAAGCCAACATACAGAACAACAAATGGAACAGATGCAACTACTGAGAGTTTCAGACCTGTCCGAAATCCCAGCGGAATCCTTTCAGCTTTGCCAGCTCCGATATTCTGGGCAGTATAACTTGAAAGGCAGGATCCCAATGTCATAAAAATATTTATGGCAAAGGTATTCAGCTTAATAGCGCCTGAATAACCGGCAACAACTGCCGAGCCATAGCGATTGACAATATCCTGTACAAAAAGATTTCCGACACTTAGTACACTCTGCTGTAAAATACTTGGTACTGCAATTGCAAAAATCTGGGTAAAATATCCTCTGTCAAAAAATGGCTGCTTTTCTTCTCCTGCAAAAGATCTGAGTCTGGAAAACAGAGTGACCAATGCAAGCACTGCTGAGATTCCCTGTGCGATAAAAGTAGCCCATGCAACGCCTGCACCCCAGTGAAACTGAGCCACAAATATCAGGTCAAGGATAATATTGCCGGCGGATGATCCCAGTAGAAAATACAATGGAGTTTTGGAATCGCCCAACGCAGTAAATACACCAGTACATACATTATAAAGCATCAGAAAAATCATACCGAATACATATATTTTGAGATACAAAATTCCATCTGCCATAATATTCTGTGGTGTATGTATCCATTCCATCATATTACTGCTGAAGAAATATCCAAAAACAGTGAGTACCGCCGCAAGTCCGAGTGAAGAGACAAAAGCTGTCGTTACTGCACGCTTTACTCCTTTTCTGTCACCTGCGCCAAATAATCTGGATACTACCACAGAGGCTCCCAGGTTCATTCCCACTGCAAATGCCATAAAAATAATTGTGATTGGGTACGAAGCCCCTACTGCTGCAAGTGCATCCTCACCAGCGAATTTTCCTGCGATCATACTGTCCGCAATATTGTAGATCTGTTGAAACATTACACTGAACATCATCGGAATCCAGAATCTCCACAATGTCCGGTCAGGATGCTCCTTTGTAAAATCTGTAATCATAATTTGTTAGACTCCTGAATGATTTAGGTATTTTCACCTCAATCACCAGACTGTTTTTACTGTTTCTCTATTCTTTATTTTACTTTGCAATCTATTTCAGTTTAATTTTAAATCTTGCTTTCTTTCCACTTCCATCAAGTGCTGATGCAGTAATTGTTACTGTCTTTCCTTTTCCTGCTTTCAGTGCCTTTACCTGACCTTTTGATGTTACCGTTGCGTATTTATTGTTACTGCTGGTCCATTTTACAGTCTTGTATGCGCCGGATTTTCCACTGACTTTTGCTTTTAATCTCTGGGACTTATTTATTTTCATTGTTTTTTTGCCTGAGATTGTGATCTTTGTTACCGGGTTCTTTGTCGCAGTCAGTTTATATGTAGCCTTTGCATTTCTGTTATTCTTCAATGCAGCAGTAATCACAACCCTCTTACCACCGGTTTTCTTTTTAAATGTTACGACACCGCTACTGTTTACAGTTGCTACTTTCTTATTACTGGAAGTCCAGATCAGATTGGATGGATTAACAACTCCTGAAGAAGTTTTTACCTGCAGTTTTGTTTTCTTTCCCGCTGCTACTTTTCTCGTAGTACCTGTAATAGTCAGTTTCGGCTGGCTGGAAGTCACATTGGTTGTAGTACTGTTTTTCTCCCAGATTGCTATATAAACAAGATTTCCTGACAAACCATATGGTTCTGTTGCCTTAACCCTATACCCATTCTGGTCTACCCACTTTACAAATGTATAGCCATTTCTCACAGGATTCTTCAGAGTAAATGGTGCCGTTACCCCTACCGTATAAGATACAGGATTTGCCGGATCATTTATTCCGCCATTCAGATTATAGCTGATCGTGTGCGTAGATCCCGTTCGAAATTCTACCTGAGATACGCTGAATCCGGTATCTTCGAACCATTCAGACCAGTTCGTATACCATCCCAAGGTTGCACCGGTTCCTTTGATTACTGAAACTTTAGCAGTACACAGATTTCCCAGATAAAACCAATCTTTTCCGGTAAGTTCAGGAAAATCTTTTGTTGTATACCAGCTTCCCAGGCTTTCTCTGTCCTGGTAATATCTTCCCGTAATATCTTCCGGGAAGACAATTTTATTCACTTTACTTCCATAGAATGCGAATACATAAATACAGGTCAGATCTTTTGGAACATTATATACGCCTCCCGGATTCTTTGCCGGTGGATAAAAGAACAGATCATTCTGTTTTCCTGCTTTCCAGTATAAAACTCCATCTGAAGAATAGAAGCCAGTATCTCCGGCATTTTCCACATAAATAGCTTTCAGATTATATGACTTGCAGAATACGGATTTATAAATTTGCAAATAGGAACTGTTCCGAAGATCAACCGTAATTTCCTCTACTTTGGAATTTTCAAACATACAGCTCTGATTCAAATATTTCTCATTTACACGTACTTTGGGAACGTCCAGTTTCGGGCAGTTTTTAATTTTTGTAAAATATACCTGATTAATATCTTTTGAAGCATCTATACGCTCCAGATTTGGGCAGTTCTCTAAACCAATCTCACTAAATTCTCCGGTGATCTCCAGTGTCTGCAGATTAGGATAATCCGCCACCTCAATTCCACCATAGTCTGTATAATCGCCCCAGAGTGTTAACGTTTTAATTCCGCTATGGATTTTTGTCGGAACTTCATATCTAGAATCCCAATCTACAGACCACTGGTCTTTCATCGTCAACTTCTCTAATGGGATTACATTATGGTTATTTTCTCCCCATCCAAAAATTGTACCTGCTCCTACCTTCACTCCACCAAGATCCAGTTCTTTCAGGTTTACAAATTTCCCAAAAAGTCCATGGCAGACTCCATCTGTTGCCATGGAGAAGATATCTTCAGAAGTCATGGTCTTCGGTAAAACAATCTTTTTGATCACTTCAGGGCTGAACATGCTGAATAAGCCACTTCCCTCAAAATCAGCAATTGTTGAGACTTTTTTTCCACCAATAGCAGAAGGTATGATCAGCGCATCATTATTCTGGCTACTGCTGTCGGCTTTTGCATTTCCCCAGACTCCCTGTGAACCGGTGATTGTGATCGTTCCGTCATCATTATAATAACCATTCCAAATATAGCCAGCATCGTCTTTAATATTAATTGAGGTTGGTCTACCATAAGCACCTGCTTCCGGCTGAGAATCACTGAAATCTTCTTCTGTTTCAGCATTCTGATCATCTTCTGGCGTAATCTCCATAGCGACCTCTTCATTTGTCTGGGTTTCTTCTTCCTCGAGATCTATATCCGGAAGTTCTTCTGTTTCATCTGTTACCTCAGCGAAATCACTCATTCCAGAATTTCCGTCTTCTGTTATTTCTTCTGTCTGAGACTCGTTTTCGATCTCAACCTCATCTTCCGCCCAGACAGAAACCACCGGCGTCATACTTAGCGATGCAGTCACTGTAAGATGTTATATATGCTACATTAATTTTATCATTATATATCATTAATCGTCAATATATGTTAGGCACAGACAAAACGGGAATTTTGCAGTTGAATAATTAAAAAAATTCCCAGTACTCATGTTTGAGAATTTACTTTTATCAAAGCAACGATATTTGAATAAATCTATTTTCTCAATGCCCATTTTTCGTAATAAATCTTCTGATCTCATCTGGCTGCTTTTATTTGCAAATCCAGGGATTTCCGGCACTCTCACTATAATCGAATCACCTCCTCTCAACACGATCAACTTTCTAAGATTATTCTTTGCAAGCTCCAGATCTTTTCCTGTGTATTCCCTATAAATCAGTCGATCCATACTTTTTATATCCACATAAAATCGATCAATATTCTCGGCTGCTAACTCAATATTTTCCCATGGCACATGTAATGATGTTTCCACATAAATTGTCATGTCTTTATCACAAACAGCTCTCATTTCATTAATAAGATTCGGATAAAGCAACGGTTCTCCACCACCCAATGTAATTCCACCATTTGTTGCCAGCATATATGGCCGATCTCTTTTAATCCTATCGTAAATTTCCATTGCTGTAAGATATTCGGCTTCTACTATTCCATCCCATGTAAATGGATTAATACAATACTTGCATCTCAGCGGGCACCCTTCTAATAATATGAGTGTCCGAACGCCTTCTCCATCTGAATCAATCCTGTGCCTTCCAATATGTATAATTGGATACTTTATATCATTCATCTTTTCCCGACATCAGTCCCTTAAGTTCAATATTTTCCCCACGCTCCTGCTTTTCCTGCAACTTTTTATCCAGATAAGCGACTTCATAATCACACATCAGGCACGTTCCAAGACATGGCTCTGTATGATGACATTCTATCGGTTCGAATTCAATATTATTTGCCTTAGCAATCTTGCTCCGTATCTCACGGAGTTGATCACATCGGTCTCTCCCCGGATGATTAAATTCGGTATAGGTTTCCTGAATGCTGCCATCATATCCCAATCCCACTCCCAAATCTTTCAGTTTCTGAAGAATTTCTTCTAACGATCTTCGTCCCAGATTTCTCACATGCATCATATCTTCACTGGACATATTGCACAATTCTTCTACCGTATTGATTCCCGCCCGCTTCAGACAGTTATAAGATCGCACCGATAATTCAAGTTCATCTATACCAAGACCCATAATTTTTTCATGAGAATCACCCATTATACTTCATCTCCTAATATAATAATTTCTCTTCTATTTCTAAATAAGATCTAATCAATTAGTACAAAAAACAGATGATTAGTGTGTTTCCTCCCAGTAATCATACGCATCATTTCTATTTGTAGAATGCGAATTATTATAATTATATGTATTTGCTGAATACGACGGTATACTTTTTTTTCCGTAAGAATCACTGCTACTGGATTTGTTAGTATAATTCTTAACGTTACTCTAAATATATTTTCAAAGAAGCAAAGCATTCCGTATTACTTTTACTATTTCGGATTTTACAAATAATTTTCTTCCACAATCAACGCATTGTTTTCCATCAAGCTGAATTGTTTTCATTTTTCCTCTATTATGATAATGAATTGAAAGCTTTTCCATATATTTGAACTTTCCACCACATAGACAGGTTGATATTTCCCCTCTCGTATTTGTAAGTACAACAAAATTACAGATTTTTACATCTTGAAGAATTTCGCTATCATTCAACGTATTGTTTGCTTTGTATTCACCTAACAGCATTCCATATTTATCTTTTTCACCAGAAAAATTCATTGTGCCCTTACTTCCTTTGGGCAAAAGATGAATCCCTGCATGATTCTGATTATAGCCCATAAATTTTCTCCTTATCTAAATCTTAATACCACTCTACTATTTTCCCAATTTTATATACCCTAGTAAATCTCAGAACATCTGCAAGATAATTGATATTGTGTGTCAAATTCCCAACACAAATTACAGCAATAGCTCTGCTTACAATTCCGATTCCATTTTAGTTTTATCTCTCGATCCACATTCCGGTAACTTGCAATCAGCACTATGATTCTTTACTATACACTCATCTGACAAATTGAAATACTCATAAGAAATTTTATCTCCCGTACTTTTTCCCATATCCCATGTCACATCCAATTGATAAGATACTTCGTCTATGTTTACCAGATTCCAGGCATGTGGTCTCATATTCCCATTCTTCCCGGCCGTTCCAGTTACTACAATACATTTCACATCAATCGCATTCAAAAGAACTTTGACAGCTTTTGCAATTCCCTCACACTGAGCCTTGTGATATGCAAAAACGCCAAGAATATTATGAGAAGCGATCACTCTTGACACTTTGTCCTTATTTGTCCCCTCATAGTCATACTCAATATTCTGACATATCCAATCGTGTATCCGAAGCTCTTTCTCATAATCACAACATTCTAACAGATTCAATCGTCTAATAAGTCCATTTACCACTTTTTCAATTTTTCGATTGTATTCTTTTACCTTTTCCTTTGTAAAAAAATATTGTGGACAGATTGCAAAATGACCAAACGTATCACTTGCTATGCTACAGGCAGACTGATTCAGGAAATAAATTAACGGATTATCCCTGGTCATTGCCATAAAAATATGTTCAAATTTATCCTCGTCTAGTTCTCCACAAACCGGAACTGGAATAATATCTTCATGAGCCATCACACCATTATAAAATGCCTTGTAGATCGCCTGTTCTTCTTTATTCAATTGATGATAATAATAGCGATCTACAATCATTTTCCTGTGACTCCCTTACTCTCCTGTAAAAAACACCATCACCACTGTGATATCATCTCCACACCCCAGCTCACTGGTCTCCGTCAGCCAGCTCTTCAGATTTGCCTGTACTGTCTCAGCTCCATGCTCCTGAAGCATCTGCAAATAGTCCTTACATGTCTTCTGATATTCTGTATCAGAAGTATAACTATTGGCAAAGCCATCGGTGGAAAGGATATACATATATGGCTCTTCGCTCTCCATTTCCCGTCTCCGCACCGATGCCACAGCTTTTCTCCAGGCATCTGGTTTTGACAGGGAATGTGTTTCTGTTCCAAGGAATTTCTCCGGTTCTACCAGTGGTTCGACTTCTTCTTTTGTTACAACACTGATATCCCCATCTCCGATCTGGAAGGAAAATACAAAGCTGTCTGTCACCAGCATTCCAAGCAGTGTCGTTCCATACAATGAAAATACGGACGGCCACTTGATATTTTCATCTTCATCGGTCATTCCATCTACTTTATTTTTGTAAAAAGACTGTTTCACTCTTGCCTGCCACTCTTCACATACATCCTGGGCAAACCGCATATCACCTTCCCTGTTAAGGAATGTAATCAGATTGGAAAGTCCGGTTTCATCTTCTCCATAAACCTTCAGATAATTTTTCATAACCACATAAAAAGAATTAACAGCAATCATAGAACCCCTGTCACTTCTGGGACATTTGGAGCTTCCATGACCGTCTGCAACTGCAACGATCGCAATTTTGTCTGAAATCTCTACGATTCGTTTATTGTCCTGGCATGGCAATTGATTTCTTACGTGAGTCGCACCTTTGACGATTCCGTCACATATATAGCGTTTCATCCGACTCCTCCTCTTCTTACCAGACAGCTCCTTCATCAAAATCATCTGGATTTGGAATATTACTCATATCAAGTACCAGTGGTGCCCCATTGTTTGCCGGTGCAAACGGATCATCTGCCGGTGTAGATGCTGCTACAGAAGCTCCTGATGCAGATGCAGGTGTAGATGCTGCTACAGAATTCATCGGCTTACTTGATGGTGCTGATACCATAGAAGCTGTTGTAGATGCCCATTTAATCATTTTTGCAAGAGCTGTTGCATTGTTCGCTTGCAAAACAAGCTCTTTGTTTCCGGCAAATTCAATCAGTACTTCATCATCTGCATCCTGTCCGATGGAAATCGCTATCTTCACTGCTTTTCGGAACCATGGCAGTTTTTTCAACTTCTCCATGCTCTTTTTATAATCATCTGTCGGCTGTCCATCTGAAAGAAGTACAATCACCGGTGGCAATGCTCTCTCCGGCATTGGTGGGATACTTAACTGTGCTGCCAGAAGGTCAAAGGCTTTCCCAAGCTCTGTCAATCCGTTGGCATCCATATCTTCCCATCCATAATCCTCTACCGGTACCGGACTGGATGTAATCCAGCTTGCTCCTGATGAGAACTGTAATGCACGAATCAAAAGCTGTGCATTTGGATTATTGTCTGCTGCTGAGCGCATTTCCGGTATGCACTCCTGAATGGTATTGTTTACGATTCCAATCTTCTCTCCATACATAGATCCGGAACAATCTACTACCCAAAAGAAATGAATTGGTCTTGTTGCTAATTCTCCACCTGGTCTTTGTAATACTTCCATGGTAAATCCCTCCCACATGTGCTTTTATTATTTTTTCAATCCTTATTTGAACTCCCCTGTTGATTCAGGGAATAAAATCTTTACACCTTTTGCAATTCCAGCTGTCTTTCCTGGAGCAACTGGTATCTGTGTGCCATCTGCTTTCTGATACGTCCAGTTCACCTTGTCCTCATTCCGGATTCCCCAGAGTGCTGGGTTCTTTGGATTCTGAACGACAGAACCCACTACAGTATCCATATCAAAATCATCGTAAACATGATGATGTAACAGCTTCGTATTCTGGTTTAACAGCACCCGATTCTTTCCAATGATAATCTTGTTTGGTACCTGTACTGTCTTTCCGCAGTTCCAACAGGTATGTGCCACACCCTTTGCTTCCAGATCCTCATCATAGAAAAGCTGAGCACCGCAGGAACACTGTAACATTCCGCTCATCATGTTAGAAAATAACATCATCCATTCCGGCTCCGTAATACGTTTGCTCGGCTCATTCAGTCCGATTGTAAATGCTTTGGTAAACATCTGTCGCAGTTTTTCCGGATATAACGGCCAGTAAATGGTTGCATTGTCATGAATTCCTTTTACCGGTCTGTTCGTCTTATTATTCGGATCAAAAATAAATACCGGATCTGTACCATACAGCTTCACTCTGGCAGCCATATCCATACATCGAATACTTGCTTCCAATTTTCCTTCCAGTGGATGATTCACCATAAAAAGATAGAACAACAGCACAGAAAGAGAATATCGGTCTGTATCTTTGGATGGGCGTTTCTCACCTCTTACAATCTCCGGTGCCATAAATCCCGGTGTACCAAGAACTCCACCTGGCTTACTGTTGTCAAAGGATACGTTGTCATTGTCACAAATCAGTACATCTCCATTATCTGGATTAAAGAATAAGTTTCCAAATGAAATGTCCTGATACTTAGCACCCATAGCGTGCAATTTCTGATAGCCTCTGGTCAGATTAAAAGCAGTTCTGCACAGGGTATAAAAAGACGGATTCACACGTTTCTTCATCAGATCTACGATACTCTTATAATTCTTTGGTCGAAGAGGCATGATATAACCGTATAGATCACTTTTAGCAGGTACAATCAGCTCCATAGGCCAGAGAAAACTTTCATCTGGTGAACCTTTGGCAATGATTGTTTCCAGAATCTTTTTCTGACGTTCCGTAGCACTGCCTTTAAAGTACCATTTCAAAGCATAATGATTGCTGCCACATTTCACATCATAGACTTCTCCCTGTCCACCAGCTCCCAGGAGACTGACTACCTCATATTTGTTTCCACTCTCTGAAGTAAGAAATGTTCCATTTTTTAACTGACCTTCCATTACGGCACCTGCCTCCTTTGTTTAATCAACTGCAATACCTGATTTACTACACTTCCATCTGGTACGATCATACAATAAGATTTATTTCCAAACTGCATCTCACAGGCATCACTATAAGGTGTAATTGCGGTCAAATAACGATAGGTCTTATCAAAACCCCATTCCTTTGCCTGAAATACAATTCTCTGATTCGTTATGTATAAAATTCCCCGGTGCTGCACAAGTTCTATATGCTCAACTGCCTTTCCTCTTCCAGTACTCCATCTGGTTCCTTCAAATAAACCAGGTGCACTTCCACCCACATGACGAAACTCTTTTACAGTTTTCTGCTCCAGATTAATTGCTTTGTCAATAAAGTGAATCTTTTCTCCACGTTTCAGGAACAACTTATCTGTATTTAAAATTGGAAGTCTGCCTGCAATGATCTCCTGTCTCGCTGCATCCGGCAAAATCGTTGTCACCGTAGGAATCTGGTTCCGATTTCCAAATAGTGCATCAAAAAGTCCCATCCTCTCACCTCTTTACCCAGTCAATATACCGTAAATCTTCTCTTTCGTTGTCGCATAGCAGGCGACAATCTGAAACTCATGCTATACCAGCTGATATTTAAATTTGTTCTTTCTTGCATATTCTTCTGCATAAGACCCAAAAGAACATTGAATAATAAACTGCTTGTCTGTATTGGTAAATGCGTCCTGCCCGATCTGCTTTACACTGTCCGGAATTACAATGAAATCCAAAGAACTACAGCCGAAAAATGCACGTTCACCGATTGCTCCCAGTTTTTCATGTAACTCCACTTTTTTCAGACTCGTACAGCCTTCAAACATACGATCCGGAATTCTTCCTATATTC